>Ga0137307_100401_pt1 | contig 56916 bp, 57 predicted proteins | sample NAcewD2O_March_2_FD_97180 | JGI IMG/M metagenome (GOLD analysis project Ga0137307, IMG submission 97180) | Mouse cecal microbial communities from Vienna, Austria - N-Acetylglucosamine amended D2O_March | ecosystem: Host-associated > Mammals > Digestive system > Large intestine > Cecum | place... | reverse complement strand
TTTTACAGAAAGCAAAATGCTGAATGCCGGAGAGCATCAGATAATCTTCTTCTGCGTACATGTTTAAATCCCTTCAATTTCTTCCAGTTCCAGATCCGGCAGAGAATCCACCCTTATCTCATAATCCGAAAATTCCTTTGGATCCTCCGTTTTTGCTTCGATATTTACCAATCTGTGGACTTTTGCAGAAGAATACTGTCCCATAGGGCAGTTGTGCTTCCACCAGTATACCCTGCAGACTTCCATGCTTCCATCCGGCCTTGCGGAGGAACAGTCATTCACAAAAAGCGTCCTGAGCGCCTCCTTGATTTTTTCCGCATCCTCATCGCTAAATCCTGTCTTTTGGGCAAGCTGATGGTTGATACTGCCTTTTATAACGTATAAAGCGGAATGTATGCTGTGCTTCATTCCCATGGTGTCCGAAGATTTCTTCTCCTTTGTCTCGCTGTTTACGCTTTTTGTAATCTGCATACTTTCCACAGACACAGGCAGGACGCTGAATGCAGAGTGTACGGACACAGGCCCCCGCACCCCCACCGATACACTGTCATCTCTAAAGGCAAATACCTGCCCAAAACTGCGCACGTCAATCCAGGTCTCGCAGGCTGCTTTTGCATACTCCACTTTATCTTTCCCCTTTAAGGCTTTTTGCATTCTTTCATTTTTTTGGGCTCTGTCAGCAAGGCTCCTGCATTCATCGATGCAGCGATCCTCACTTTGCACAAACAGTTTTTCCCCCATATCCTGCAGTCTGTTCCTGATTTTCCGTTTAATGCACACATCGGATATTTCCCCATATCCCTCGTATGTCTCCCGGGGCCTGTTTCCATTTAATGGGTCTCCGTTGGGATTTGCATTTTGTACCATTACCAAAGCTTCAAAATCAATTTTGTTTGTAAATTCACTCACTGTTCATTCTCCTTTGCTTTAAAATTTTGTAACTCACTTTTCATATATTCCATCTGCAGGTAATATCCCGGCAGATACATCTCAGACAATGGCCTGTTGTCAAATCCCTTGTCCGCCAAATGAGTCATAATTTCCCCTGCCCACTCTTCAAACTTTTTCAGTTCATAATCCTTTAATTTTTTCTCATAGGAAATCAGGTTCTGCTTTATGGTTTTCAATGTTTTTGCCGGCCTGCTGCTGTAGGCATTCCAGTACCGTTTCGCATTTGTGGTGCGCTGCTCTTTTACCTTTCCATCTTCACCATACTCAAACATAGCCCGTCGCTCCAGATAATCGTATACCGCCAAAAGCCTTCCAAATAAAACACTGCGGTTGTCCAGATTTTCCTCCAAAAAGTGCTCCATTGTTTTTCCTCCCTTCTCATAATTAAACCGAATCATTGCACATGTTACACATAACACTTGATTATACCAAACCTTTTCATCCATAGACTGAGGCATGGACGATCTCCTTACAGCCGATCGAATCATATCCTCAGGAATCTTCACATTTTTTGTGATGCATGGCAGAAGGCGGTAAACAGAAGCCTTGATTAGCTTACTGTCCCCATCCAGCCCCATTGTCCTCTGTGTTCCAAAAGCTGCAAGGGCCATATCTCTCGGGGAGGGGGATGCATCACATAACAGGCTCTTTCTCTCCCCCCCTGCCCCGGCAATATGAATAAAGCGCTTCCACTTACAGTGTTCCTGCCAGTAAAGCAGGGCATTTATAAATTGAGTGCCCCCCATCTCATCATAGTACACCACAGAAAGCCGTCCTGTAGTGGCAGCGTCAAGGGCAAGCACTGCCACCTTGTCATTCTGCTTAATTTTTCCGGCATATCCCATAACCGCAAGGTTAAACTGCTGTGCAAAGATTTTCCCCGTATCATTTTTCTTTCCGCTCTCCGGAACGTTAAGAAGAAGGCTGTTTAAATCAAACTCATCTACTCCCTCATAGGCATTGACGGAATCCCTCATCATATCGGGAAGCTTCATATCCCTGTTGGCCATAAAACAGACAATTGTGGAATCGTCTCTGGTGTATCCCTGTTTTTGAATCAGCCACTTCAGGGCATTATGGGCTTTTTGTGACGCTACATATCCCAGGGACACTGCCTGGGCCTTTGCGGTAAATCTTCCCCGGTAAGTAAATCCTGATTTGTCATTTCCGGAAATTAGCTTTGCTTTATCACCGCTGTTGCGTATTTTGGAAGGATGCTTATCCGTACAGGGTTTTATCTCCCCGGAAAGATAACATAAGCTGACCTCTCCCCCTTTTTTTTCATAATAACTGCCGTATCTCTCATAAAGTTCCCGATTTTTCCACACCTGGGGAATATCGTTCCCATAAACGGTAAACCTTACATTTGCCCCGGTCTGCCCCAAACCATGAATTTTTATGGTGTCCGTAAGCCTGCCCCCGTCAAGTTCCAGGGTTTTTTCCCTCACCAGATCCTGTATCAAACATCCCTTCTCCAGATACTTTCGTATCGCCGCAACCATGGGATGGGAATATTCTGACTCTGCCCAGTCTCTAAGGTTGTCCATATAGGATTCATAGTACTCCTCTTTTTTATCTCCGGTATACCTGGAATAATCCCCGGCAAGATAACACAGCTTATCACACAGCGCATGTGGGAAATTGCCATGTCCTCTGGATGCAGAATCCTCCGTCACGGGAATAATCGTCACCGCATCTGATCCCTTCTCCAGTTTTTTAGAATTGAGAAAATTCCCTTCCCCGTCAATGGCAACTTCTATCTGGGCATTAAAAGTGGAGTGGGACAGGGGCAATAGCACCGGCTGGCCGTTCTTTACCACGCCGGCCAAATTCTCATTTAATTCATATACATGAACCAAAGTGTTCAGCAGTGCCAAAAACATCACCTCCCTCAAATTCACCAAGGCCGGTAAAATTCTCCCCAAAAGTAAAGTTTTTTTCCTTTGCCTTGTGCAGTACCCGACGAATCTCACATTCCTCGGGACGGGGAAAATGTATCACTCCGTCTTTCATTCTGGCATTCCACAGACGGACAGTCATTTTTCCCTTTTCCTCCTCTCTCACCGCTTCATCGGGGTAGGTAATTCCATGGACCATAATTCCAAAGGAGAGGTCCATATCATCATACGCCCCTTTTCCCTGATGAAACCCACAGGGTTCCACGTATCCCTGACATTCTCTTGCCCCTAAAAAAATATCTCTTCTCCCTCCCCTTTCCAACATTCTCCTGGCAATGTCATAATGCTTATTTTCATTTCTGTCCTGGGCCAAATCTTTCCTGTTTTCATTCCACTCAAAGTGTGCCTTTACCCTGTACTCCACCTTCCGCAAATAGGTGTAAAAGGACAAATCATTTCCCCCGGTATATTTTATAGGGCGGATTCCCTTGGACTCCGTCTGTATGGGGTTCATAATACGGCACTCGTCTATTACCCATACAATTGTAGGCTTCCAGTAAATGGATTCCGTAATTCCTTTCAGCGCCTGATATGTCGGTATCTGGTAGCTGAACTTTTCTCCCCCTGTCTTCGATATGGGGTCTGTAAAAAGGGCATATTCCCCAAATACACTGTACTCTATGATATTGGGCTTTTCCATTTTTAAACCTTCCTCTCTGTAAAATATTTAAAAGATAAGGGGTTCCCACTCCCCCGTAATCCCTTTCTCCTCCGAATAGGCCCCCGGAGCGGCAGCCATGTAAAGCTCCGGCGTTTTCTCGCTGACAGGCTGTATCAGCCCCTGGTATTTTTCCAGCAAGTTTTGCCGTACACTTACAGTATATCTCTGTGCCAAGCGTATACACTCCTTTATTTCTGAAAAATCAGAAGCCTCCTGAATCCTCTCGATAATCTCCTCCCCCTTTCCATAGGGCACAATAACCCCAAAGGAATAGTCGTCTATGACCTGGTATGCCTGTCCCGCCGTTTTATACGCCTGGTTCATAAAATTCTTTTTCTCCTCCAGCCTAAATCCCCTTGACAAAAGTTCCACAATACTTGTATCCATGTTTTTTATAGAAAAATCCATTTCGTCTGAGGCTTTTGCATATAATTTCTTATAATACAAATCCATCCACCGGGGCATCAAAAGACTGTCCTGCCGGGGGCTTTTCCTATACTCATAAAAAACTTCCTCCGTCACATCCCTGTTTTGAAGAAGCTCTCCCATATTTCCGGTGTTTTCCCCCTCCAATGCAATCACATGGACCCTTCCGTTTTCCATCTCGCCGTTTCTGTTGCACCGCCCTGCGCTTTGTGCCAGGCTGTCAAGCCCTGCCAAAGACCGGTAAACACATGCAAAAGATATATCCACCCCCGCCTCTATCAGGTTGGTACTTACAACCACAATCCCCTCCTGGCCCTTATAAAGTTTTTTCTTTATCCCATCGATCTTATCGCTTCTGTGCTGGGCACAGAGATTTGTGGTGAGATACTCTGCATCTATATTTTTTTCTCTCAAAATATCATACAATTTTCCCACTGCCGATTTTGTATTTAAAATCACAAGGATGGAAGGATATTTTAAGGTCTGTCCTGCAATTTCATCTCCCAGGCTCTCTAAGGTGTATTTCTCCCCCCTCTGGGGAATATGTATTTTAACCCGGTCAAATACCCTAAACCATTGGCTGGCATTTGAAATCATATATTTAGGCTGGCTGTAGCACACCGGGCGCTCCGCCGCCTCTAAGGCAGGCTGGGTTGCGGTACATAAAATAACATTTGTGCGGCACACTGCATGTAAAAAGTTAATCATATAATTAAATGTGTGGACACACTTTAAGGGCATAGACTGGACTTCGTCTATCATGACAACAGCATTTGCCAGCCTGTGCATACGCCGTACCGACTCGCTTTTATTGGAAAATAAGGTATTCATAAACTGCACAAATGTGGTGCAGATAAAGGGGCTTTCCCAGTTAATCTCCAACCGGGAAAACCTGCTGCTGTGGTAATCCTCATCCTCTTTCTCCCTGTCCCTTACAACAGAGGAGTGATGTTCCAAAATCCACTCTTCCCTCCCCACTGCCTCCCGGAACACTTTGGCGTTTTGCTCCGTGATACTGATATAGGGGGACACATAAATAATGCGCTCCGTCTCCGGATGATTCTTAGCGTATTCCAGGGCATATGCCAGTCCGCTTAAAGTTTTCCCCCCTCCCGTGGGAATGGGCAGGCAATAAATTCCGGCGGGATATTTGGCAAATTCCCTGCACTCCTCCTTAAGCATATTCCGCCCGGATATAATCTCCTTTTCCTTCTCTGTCAAAGAGGCAAAATCTATGGAATCCTCTAACTTCCTCATATAGTCCTCATAATTGCAAAAAGCCTCCCGGAATACCTCTCCCGCATTGCCATAAACCTGCTTTTCCAGGGTATCCACATCACCCATAAAATCTGCTGTTGCCTCCCAGTCCGCATCAATTAGCACAGACAAAAGAAGCCTCTGAAGGCAGGAAAAAAGAAAGAAACTGCAGTCCTCAAAAGCTTCCCTGGGATTTCCTCTTTTCAAAAACTCCGGTTTCAGTTTTTTAAGCACCCCGTTTAACCTATCCCAAACCAGTGCAAATTCCTGTAATGCCTCTTCAAATATCTTTTCCGCCTCATACTGAAATAGATAATCTCTCAGGGCATTCATCCGCGCTTCCTCATAATCCTCCACCTGGCTTACTTTTTTGAAAAACACATCCCTCTGCTCTGGGTCCACGCAGTCAAACATGCCGTGGTGGGCGGCCACGGCATAGGAAATCATCTCCGCTAAAATCCGGGCGATCCCGTCTTTTTCATGGTACATATCATAAATATATTTTGCCCCGGTAGATGCATGGGGAATAGTACCCCTTAACCTTTTCTTTTCTCTTTCATCCGATGATATATAGTTCTCAAATTTCTGCTTATTCTTCCCCATATCATGGAGAATCCCGCACAGGGACATAACCTGTGATAAGCCAATCCTTTTTCCCTTTTCCCCACATAAATATGCCGTCTTTTTTGTATGCTCCTTCACAGATTCTTTCCTGCCGGAACCGTCTTCTGCAATGTGGGCTGTCAACAAAACCACTCTCCTCAAAAATATAGTATTTTAGTATATCATGAAAATACAACCGTAAATCTGTGAATGGTAAAATTATATCATTTTCTGTCAAAAATAACAAAATTTTGGGATATTTCATTATACACAAAAAGCAGGAAAAGAAATCTGCATTTCTTTCCCTGCTTGCTGCCGCCATCCGATCCAAAACCACTTTTTACAGGTGTTGCTGATGGAGATATTTTTCCCTTGTGGCCAGACCTCCCCGGATATGTCTCTCTGATTTATTCACATCCAGAACTTTTCTTGCTTTCTGGGCAAGGGACGGATTAATCTGGGTAAGGCGTTCTGTTACGTCTTTATGTACCGTACTCTTGCTAATCCCAAACTTTTTTGCAGTCTGTCTCACCGTTGCATTGTTTTCAACAATATATTTGGCGATATCCATCGCTCTCTCCTCTATATAGCTTTTCACAAAAAAACCCCTGCGATACTTGTTTTTACATTGTATGCAGAGGTTTATTTTGTTATTCACATTTTCTTAAGCATATAAATCCAGCTCTTTTACAAGCCCTTCCCGGACTGCCAATGCAGCGTCTCCCAAAAGCACGCCTCCTTTTTCTTCCACACATGTTCCGTCCGCATACAACATGCGGATTTTCTTCCATTGATAAGCTCCCGGAATGACTTTTTCAACATTTAAAAATCATAGACAACTTTTACCCTGTCTAAAAAGGGTACACACAACCTTTCTGTCCTCCGGCATTAGATACCGTGGAATTACAGGGCGAAGCTCACAGGCAAGTTTTCCCTTTGCCATGAAAAACGGCGCTTTCCAAACATCATAATATGCCACATTTGGAGGAATTCCGCCGCAGCCCCGCTAAGCCTTGCCACAAAGCCTCTTCCCCACAAACTCCGGTTCTCATTGGCACCGCCGCTCCTTACTACACCCTTCCTCATAATAGCAGAAAGGGGACTTTGTAATATCCTCAATAAAACTGCTCAATTCTTCAGGCATTACAACCGGCCTTTTATAACATTTCATCTCTTTTATCAGAAAACAATAAAATTTGTAAGGCCGGTAAAACTCATCGTCCCGATACCGTCATAGTCAAACAGACTGTAAGTTCCCGAAATAATTAACGGGATAATGGTAAATCCCAGGAATAAAAGCAAAGCCGGCAACTTATAAAAACATAACACTGTCAAATAGATTTTCCTAATTCTTCTGCTTCATTAAGCTGCCCTGTTTTACTTAAAATTGCTCCTGCGTCCATATTTCCACCCGCATATACAATGCCGATATTCTTCCAGCCTAAGTGAGCGGTCAAGCCCTCATAAAAAGCCCTGACAGGGGCAAAATTGCTTTCTGTGTCACCTTCAGCAGCCATAAGTAAAATGCAATCCTTTTTGGGATTTTCATAGTTGGGGTTCATTTCTGCTACGGCAAACAAGCGGTCAAAAGCGCATTTTAACTGACCGCTGATTCCCCAGTAATACATAGGGGAAGCCAGTACCACAATATCGGCTTGCATATACGCCGGATAGATTTTTGACATATCATCTTTTTGAACGCAAGGACATTCTTCATCTTTTCCGCCGTTACAACAGCCTAAACAGCCGTGGATATTCATTTTTTGCAAATCAAAGCAAGTTACCTCATGCCCGGCTGCTTCCGCTCCTTTCGTAAAACTTTTAATCAGTTCTTTTGTGTTCCCGTTACTGCGGGGGCTTCCGTTCAAAATACAAATTTTTTTGCTCATATACTGTACACCTCCAAAGATTATGCTATAATTATCGCAGCACATACAAACAAAATAAAGTACGCACATTCATGTTAGATACTAACCTAAAGGAGAGTATAAAACGTATATGATTAAAGATTATATTGACAAATCTAATTTTGAGGATACTGGATTCAGTTATACCTTATCGCTGATTAGTGGAAAATATAAAATGGTAATCCTGTATTGTCTGATGGAGTTTCAAGTTGTACGATACAACGAACTGAAACGCTATATAAAATCAATCTCACATAAAACGCTTAGTAATTCGTTAAAGGAATTGGAAAAAGATAAACTTGTTATCCGCAATGAATACCCTCAAATTCCTCCAAAAGTAGAATATAGTTTATCTCCAAAAGGGCAATCTCTCATGGAAATATTAGACCAATTATGTATATGGGGTGAAAAATATAAAAACCTCTCTTAAATATCATGTAGGAATGAGAGATATTCCGTAGCAGTCGGCATTGGTGGGAAAATCTAAACTTTTGGATTTTTCCACAATGCTTGTCTTTTGGTCTTCGCTTTCTTTGGTTCGGACTAATGTGGCGCTGGCGGGCTGTCTCTTGTTTCGGTTGCTTGCTTCTTTACCGTACATGAGCAGATGGGCGGGGCTGTCAACAGCAGGCACAGCCCGTTCATCTTGCCCGTTGACTGCCCCGGCTGGATTTGATATCTACTTGACAAACCAGAAGTTGTCGCTGTGCGGGTTATTCTTTTCTAAATAAATTAGATATTTTCCAGTACCTGCCGCTTTGCCGATACATCCCAAAAGATATCTTCTCCGATATACTGATATGACATACATCACCATTCCTTTCTTTTTAAGGAAAGTATAGCGGAGAAAGGGAGTTTTCTAAATCGAAATATTTTGCTTTATAGGTAATAATTTTTACTATTTACCGATGTTTCCATGCCGACCGGGAAAACAGAATCAAAATAGGGAATATTTCCAGACGCCCCGCCAGCATATCCACAATCAGCACAATCTTTGAAAAAATGCTGTAAGCCCCAAAATTGCAGGTAGGCCCCACGGCCTCAAGTCCTGGCCCGATATTGTTAAAGCAGGCCATCACCGCAGAAAAATTTGTGGTAACAGAAAAATTGTCAATTGAGATTAATATAAAACTAAATAAAAAAATGAAGGTATATGCAGCCAGGTAGGCATTGGTATTGTCCAGAATCTTTTCCGCCACTGGCTGTCCATTAATCCTCACCACCTGCACTTTCTGGGGATGGAGGACTTTCTGTACATTTCTTCTTAAATTTTTCATTACCAGAAGAATACGGATGCACTTAAATCCGCCGCCGGTGCTGCCGGCGCAGGCCCCTACCACCATAAGGCACAAAAGAATGGTTTTGGAAAAATTCGGCCACAAATCAAAATCCGTGGTGGCGAACCCTGTGGTAGTCACCACGCTTACCACCTGAAACGCCGCATGGCGGACAGTTTCCCCCAGTGTGGAATAATATCCTTTCAGATTCCACACAATCAAGGCAATGCTGCCCAGTACCATGCCGAAATACAACCGAAGCTCTTCGTCCTTAAAGACATTGTAAAACTTCTTTAAAATCAAAAGATAATAACAGGTAAAGTTCACCCCGAAGAGAAACATAAACACCGTGCACACATTCTGCAGATAGGGACTGTAACTGGCAATACTGTCATTGCGCACCCCGAACCCTCCTGTACCGGCGGTTCCCAGTGCCGTACACACGGATTCAAAAGGGGACATGCCCCCAAGGAGCAGAAATACTACATCTAAAAGTGTAAGTACTATGTACAACATATACAAAATCCTTGCCGTGGTCTTCATCTTGGGCACCAGTTTCCCCACATTAGGCCCCGGGCTCTCCGCCCGAAGGAGGTGCATGGTAAATCCCTGTTTACTGTCCGCTGTGGAAGCCACAGCCAAAAGAAATACCAGCACCCCCATTCCCCCTACCCAGTGGGTAAAGCTCCGCCAGTACAAAATGCTTTTGGACAGGCTTTCCACCTCCGGGAGAATGGATGCCCCTGTGGTGGTAAAACCTGATACCGTCTCAAATAACGCATCAATAAAGCGGGGAATTTCCCCGGAAAAATAAAAGGGAAGGGAGCCCAAAAGGCTCATAAAAATCCAGCTTAAGCCCACGCACACAAGACCTTCCTTGGCATGAAAACCTTTCCCCGCCCCACGGCACAACTGCAAAAGCCCCACGGCGAGGAGAACTGTCACTCCAACTCCCAATATAAACCCCTTTACCGCATCGTCTTCCTTACAATACGCTCCAATTAACAGGGCCGGCAGCATAAAAGCGGCCTCCACAAGCAAAATCCGCCCCATAAACCTGCCCATCATTTTATAATTCATTGCTATCTCCTGCCATAAATATCATTTACTCAAAAATATCATTTATCTGATAGATTACCTGCCCGCTGGTTACAATAATCACCGTATCCCCTTTGCTGAAATAAGAATCACCATTGGGCAGCTCCGGTGTCTGGGACCTTAAAATACCTGCCACCCGGACATTAGCTTTAATCCGAAGGTTCTTTAAGGGCTCATTGCAGTGCATGGTGGACTCATCTACCACAAACTCCGCCGCCTCCGCCTGGCCGTCCGCAATGGAGTGAACCGCCAGTGCCGCCCCCGACTGGTTTTCCACTGCCCTGACGTAGCGCACAATGGTGTTACAGCACAGCTCTTTAGGGCTGATAATACTTCCCAAATCCAGGCTGTCTAAAATACCGTTGCTGTTGGTGCGTCCCAGTTTCGTTATAATCTGAGGCACTTTGCACTTGCTGCCGTACAGGGAAATAATCATATTCAGTTCGTCTAATCCCGTCATGGTAATCAGTGCATCGCAGGTGGAAATTCCCTCGCTCTCCAAAACCTGCTCGTCGCTGGCATCCCCCTGTACAATACAGGCGGAGGGCAGAAGCGCCGCCAAAATTTCACATTTATCCCTGTCCTTCTCAATAATCTGAACTGTTATCCCGCTTTTTTGCAAAAGCTTTGCCAGATAAATACTCACTCTGCCGCCGCCGCAGATAATAATCCGCTTTGCCTTATGGGTGATAATTCCCAGGTTCTTTAAGAGTTTTGTTAAATTTTCAATAGAGGCGGTGACAAAAATATGATCCCCCTCCCTTAAGACAAAATTACCATCGGGAGTAACTGCTTTTCCCTCCCGCACCACAACGCACACAAGAATCTGGCATTTTACCACACTGTCCAAATCATTTAAAGTCACATTGCAAAGCCTGCTCCCCGGCATAACCTTAAGTTCCACCAGCTCCATTCGGCCCTTGGCAAATGTCTCCCGCTTTAAAAACCCCGGATATTTTAAGAGACGTTCAACCTCCACCGCCGCCTGCCTTTCTGGGTTTACTGTCATGGACAGGGCAAATGCCTGGCGCATTTTATAAATCTGCCCGGTATATTCCGGATTCCGAATTCTTGCAATAGTATGTAATCTGGGATTTAACCCGTGGGCGGTAAGGCAGCACAAAAGATTTACCTCATCTGCACTTGTAGCGGCAATAAGCAAATCCGCAGTCTCCCCCCCCGCCTCTTTTAAAACCTCCATGGATGCACAATTCCCCTGGACTGCCATAATGTCAAACCGCTCGGAACTGCTGTCTAACCGGTTGGGATTTACATCCACCAGCGTCAAATCATATTCTTCCGCAGAGAGCTGCCGGACTAATGTAGCCCCCACTTTGCCGTCCCCCGCAATAATAATTTTCATGGTAAAACCCTCCGTCAAATATAGAAATAGCCTATACCCATTATAACATCATATGACAAAAAAACAACAAATCAGACACCTGATTCCAAGAAAAGATTTGTGAAAAACGGAAAATTTTTCATTTCTCCAGGGCATCTACAATTTCCCTGCAGACTTCCTTCGTTGATTTCCCGTCTGTCACAATCACAATATCCGCTGCCTTTTCATATTTCTCCCGGCGCTTCTCCATTAATTCCCCGATATATCCCACATTCATATTTCCATTTAACACAGGGCGGCTGGTGGTGTTTTTCACCCGATCATACACCGTCTGGGGAGTGGCAGACAAAAGCACCACCCTCCCACTGTCCTTCATATGGCCGATATTTTCCCGGCGCAAAACCACCCCTCCCCCGCAGGAGACAATAACGTTGTTCTTTTCTTTAAGCTCCACCAAAAGCCCGCTCTCTATATCCCGGAAATAATCCTCCCCGTATTTCTCAAAAATATCTGAGATAGGCATCCCCTGTCTCTCCACAATCATATCATCCATTTCCATGCATTCCATGGAAAGCATCTTTTTTAATTCTTTGGAAACCGTGCTTTTTCCCGTTCCCATAAAGCCAATGAGAAAAATATTCCCCTGTATCATAAGACTCTCCTTTTTTGTTATTCTCCAAACAGTATCTTTTTCACGCCCTCCACCGGCATATCCATCCCGGTATAAAGCTTAAACGCAGCCACGCCCTGCCACAAAAGCATCCCCTGGCCGCCGATGCATTTACATCCCTTTTCTTTTGCCTCACGCAAAAGCCTTGTCTCTATAGGGTTATACACCACATCGCACACCACTAAATCTTTGTGGAAAGCAGAACTGTCTTTCACCACGGTTTCATTTTCCATAGGCTTCATGCCCACAATGGTGGCATTCACAAAAATATCGCTCTCCGCCATTTCTTCCTTCATCTTCTCTGCATCTTCAATGTCGTATACAGCTACTTCGCATGCCGGGCAGGCCGCTTTTATCTTATCCGCCGTCTCTAATGTCCTTCCCCAAAAGGCGTCTTTCCTGTTGAAAATAGAAATGGCCCCCGCACCGTCTAAAGCGCACTGCACCTGCACTGCGGTGGCTGCCCCGCCTCCTCCGGCAATGGTAATTTTTTTGCCTTTTACCTGTGTCCCGTGGTCTTTCAAATTATCCACAAAACCTGTTCCGTCTGTAATATGTCCCACCAATTTTCCGTTTTCATTTACAATGGTATTTACCGCGCCGATAATCTCTGCCGCCGGGGACAATTCATCCATGTACTGAACCACTTCCGTTTTACAGGGCATGGTCACATTACACCCCCGCATATGAAAAGTTTTTATTGCCTGTATGGCATGTTTCACCTCCTCTATGGGCACGTCAAAGGCAAGGTAGGCGTAGTCAAGGCCAAGTTCCCTAAAGCTGTAATTATACATTGCCGGGGAGCCGGAATGGCTCACCGGGGAGCCAATCAGCCCCAACAATCCCGTACTTCCAGTTATCCGCTTCTCCATTTTTGTATCCTCCTGTTTATTCTTTTTTAATAATCTTTAAAAATAATTCCATCTTTATTCAAACTGTGAACACATTTGTTCTATATACTATATTCATATCAAAGGAGTTGTAAAGTTCTGCGGGGCTTGGTCGGCTCCGACAAAAAGCTATCCCTGGCAACAGGGTTTACAATATTTGAAACTCTTTCTCTCCCTTATGTTTCTGCTTTTGACAGAAACATACACAGCAGGCATGGTTTGTACGGACTGTACATCCCATGCCTGCTGTTTTTTACAACTTGGAAACCTGCCTGTAAAAATACTAGAGGAAAATATATTTGCAAACAAATAATACGGCCAAGACATACATAAGGGGCGTAATTTTTTTCCCTTTCCCGCAGACTAAGTTAATGATTACATAGGAAATCACTCCCATGGCAATCCCCTCGGAAATGGAGTACAAAAGAGGCATAGCCAAAAGGCAAAGGTAAGCGGGGATGCTCTCTGTCAAATCCTCAAAATCAATTTTTACAATGGAAGTCACCATTAAAAATCCCACAAAGATTAAAGCCGGAGCTGTTGCAAATCCCGGTACTGCAGTGAAAATCGGGGCAAAAAAGATTGCCGCCAAAAACAAAAGTCCCGTAACCACAGAGGCAAGCCCTGTCCTGGCCCCCTCCCCTACCCCTGCGGAGCTCTCTACGAAGGTGGTTGTGGTGGAGGTACCCAATACGGCGCCTGCGGAAGTTGCAATGGCATCCGCCAAAAGGGCGGGCCTGATTCTTGGAAGTTTCTCATCCTGATCTAGCATTCCGGCTTTTGAGGATACGCCGATTAATGTACCAATGGTGTCAAACATATCCACAAACAAAAAGGAAAGTAAAATCACAATAAAGTTAAATATATTTACATTGGAAAAATCAGCTTTAAAACACTGGCCAAAGGTGGTGCCTAAAGCCGAAAAATCCGTGAGGGCCATAGAGGGGTACAGGGAATAAAATCCGTTCTCCGGGTCTGCCCTGTAAATTCCTGCCGCCTGGGAGAGCATTCCCAGCACCCAGGTGGAAAGGATTCCGATCAAAATAGAGCCCTTTACCCCTTTAATATAGAGGATTGCAGTAAGCATAAGGCCCACTAAGGCAAGTACGGCACAAATTCCTTCCGTATGCCAGTTTTCTGCAAAAGCCACATAACTTACCAGAGTGGAAGGATTTGCCACAACAATATGGGCCCCCTGGAGTCCGATGAAGGCAATAAAAAGTCCGATACCTGCGCTGACGCCTTTTTTTAAGGTACTGGGAATGGCATCAAAAATTGCCTCTCTCACACTGGTAAGGGATAAGACAATAAAAATAATGCCCTCCACAAATACGGCAAGCAAAGCAATCTGCCAGGAATACCCCATTGCCCCGCACACCGTGTAGGCAAAGTATGCGTTTAACCCCATTCCGGGAGCTAAGGCAAAAGGATAATTTGCCATGAGGGCCATCGCCATAGTTCCCACAAAGGATGCCAGGCAGGTAGCCATAAGCACTGCATCCCGGTTCATCCCCGTATCTCCAAGCATGGTGGGATTTACCGCCAGGATATAGGCCATAGCCATAAATGTGGTAATTCCCGCAATCACTTCTGTCCTCACAGTAGTGTGATTTTCATTTAACTTAAAAAACTTTTCAAGCATAGTTTCTCTCCTTTTCTTCTTAATTTCCCTCATAAGTTATGATGGATGCCACATCATATCCGGAAAGCTTGTCCCTTCCTTTAAGCCCTGCAAGTTCCATAAGGAAAATAATTTTTGCAACTTCTCCTCCAAGTTCTTCCACCAGACGGATGCAGGCTTCAATAGTCCCCCCTGTGGCAATCAGGTCATCCACTAAAATCACCCTCTGCCCGGGTTTGATGGAGTCTTTGTGCATCTCAATTTCTGCACAGCCGTACTCCAAATCATAGGATGCGGAAATTGTCTCACAGGGAAGTTTTCCTTTTTTCCGGATAGGCACGAAGGGTTTCCCCAGGGCATAGGCGATGGGCACGCCAAAAATAAACCCTCTGGACTCTGTACCTGCAATTACGTCAAACTCCAGGCCGTCTAACAGGCCAATCATAGAATCTATGGCCAGCTTCAATCCGTCTGCGTCTCCCAAAACGCTGGTGATATCCCGGAAAATAATACCCTTCTCGGGAAAATCCGGTATGCTTCTTACGTATTCCTCAATCTTTTTCATCCTCTGTTCCTCCTGTTTCATATTTATTTTACTTTTACAAAAGTACCTATATTTTCATACTCCGGCTCCACCACAATTTCCCCTTCGCTGTTCATGCAGCCGTAAGCTCCCTCTGCCTCCACAATGGCAAGACCCGACTCCCCGAAAGTGCTGGCATACTGGTATGTAAAGCTTCCGATTTCCTCTCCCTTTTGGTTTACATAGCCCCATCCCATGTCACTGCTCACTGCAGCCAGGCCGTTTTTTGAAAAGTCGCTCACATATCCATAACGGATGGGCACGACTTTCTCACCCTTTTCATTGATATAGCCGTAACGGTCCTCCAGGCACACAGCCGCCAGAAAGTTCCCGTCTCCCGCATCTGCAAATTTTCCCGCATTAGTATATTCAAAGGGGATAACTTTTTTCCCATTTTTGTCAATGTATCCGTATTTCCCCCCTGTAAACACAGCCGCCAGGCCATTTTCTGAAAAAGAGGAGGCCCCGTCATAAATAAAGTCAATTACCGTCCTGCCATCCTTATCAATATAGCCCCATTTATTGTCCTTCTGTGCCAAAGCCAGGCCGTTTTCCCCTAAATCATCCAGATATTGATATTCCACGGGCACAGCCTCGCTTCCATCTTCCCGAATCATCCCAAAATACTCACCTTCCATGACGACGGCCAGCCCCTCTTTTGTAAATGCCTTTGCCATGGTATAACGGGCCGGAATCACTTCTTCTCCCTCTTTGGACAGATAGCCGTACTTGTCTCCTTTTTGGTAAACTGCCAAGCCGTTTTCCCCAAAGGTAAAAATCCCCTCATACTTTGGCTCTATCACCACATTTCCCTGGGTGTCAATGGCTCCGAACTTTCCCTGCTCCTCAATAACCGCATAACCATGGGAAAAGCCGTAACTCCTGTCGAATTGGGGGGCTATAACCATTTCCCCGTCTGTACTAATATATCCATATTTGCCATCTTTTAACACGTAGGCCAGGCCGTTTTCCGAAAAATTTCCTGCGTCCTCATATAAAAAATCAATCACTTTTTTTCCTGTGCCGTCTATGTATCCAAATTTCTCCTGCTTCTGCACCAGCGCATAATAATCTTTTGCTTCAGCTTTATGTTTCTCCCCGCAGCCGGCAAGTCCACATATTACAGCCAACATCAAAATTCTTGCTGCAATCTGCCATCTTTTCATAGGTTCCTCTTTTCTACTTTGTCTGTGCGCTAATATGAGATAATCTCATAGCCCTCCTCTGTTACCAGCACCTGCACTTCCCACTGGGCGGAAGGCTTGCCGTCCTCCGTGTACACGGTCCAGTTGTTCTTATCGTCCACGTATATCTCCACTTTCCCCATATTTATCATAGGCTCAATGGTAAACATCATTCCGGGCACCATAAGCATTTCTGTTCCCTGCCGGCTGTTATAGCTTACCCAAGGATCCTCATGAAATTCCACCCCAACCCCATGGCCGCCAATCTCCCGGACTACTGTGTACCCATGGGCATAGGCATAATCATGAACCGCCTGTCCCATATCCCCCAGAAATCCCCAGGGTTTTACTTTTTTTAATCCCTCTCCAATACATTCCCTGGCAACCTGCACCAGTTTCTGCTTTTCCGTGCTTACCTCCCCGATACAAAACATTCTGGAGGAATCGGAATAATATCCCATTAAATTCGTGGACACGTCCACATTGACAATATCCCCTTCTTTTAAAATCACATCCTCCGAGGGGATCCCATGGCAGACTTCATCATTTAAGGACGTACAAACGCTTTTGGGGAATCCCTGGTAATTTAGAGGCGCCGGTATCCCTCCCATAGCGGTAGTTCTCTCATAGACCAGCCGGTCAATCTCCTCTGTGCTCATGCCCGCATGGATTTTCTCTGCAATTTCATCCAAAACCGCAATATTAATTTTAGCGCTTTCCTTAATCCCGTGAATCTGATCCGGGGTTTTAATCAAATCGTGTGTGGGGACAATGTGTCCTGCACTCTGTATCATTGCTATTTTCTCGTCAAATGCCTGATGGCAGATTTTATATTTTTTCCCGCTGTGGCACCAGCATGGGTCGTTTCTTCCTATTTTTCCAGCCATATTCCTTGTCTGTTTCCTTTCTATAAATTGTATCTATTGTTTATGGTCTAAAATTATATTTCCAAAATCAATATGGTCAATCATTTCTTCCTTCTTTATAACATCATGTTCTTTTAACATGTCCTGATAGGCATCACCTGTTAAGTCATACTCACTGCCATCCTTTCCCTTTTCCAGTGCAAATTGCTGCTGCATTTTCTGTGCCAGGGCCATTTTAAAGAGAGCCTCCTCCACTTCCTCTTTGGATATGGCCAGCTTTTCTCTCTGATCCTCCTCCAAATCACTCCAAAAATCCAACTGTTCATTGGCCAGGTATTCCTGCTCCTCCTCATTTAAGGAAAGGCCTATTTCCTGTGCCATGCCATAAAAAATGACATCATGAATGGCCAGATCAATGGCTGCATCTCTGGCCGTAATTTTTAAAAATCCCCCGTTGGTATGGGTATTCCAATATTTTTTTGTGTCGCTGTCATAGACAAGGGCCTGCTGCTGCACCAGTTTTTCCTCGTGGACAGCATAAATCCCAAAATCCTTTAGGGTGATGGGGGTTTCATCCACTGTGGCAATCACTTTGTCCAAATTTTCTGCGTAAACCACTTTTTCCCATTTTCTTGTCCTGTTTTTTGCTGCCGCCCCGGCAAGGACAAGGGACACTGCCACAACTGCCAAAAAAATTCCTATATTCTTTTTTTTCTTTGGCATTACAGCACTCTCCTTACACATACAATCGTCCGGTAAGTGGCAGAGGATGTGGTAATTCCCACTGCGGTACTCTGGGCATGGACAATCCTTCCTCCCCCCATATAAATGGCCACATGGCCGCTGTAGCATATTAAATCTCCGGGCTGTGCATTTGCGTAACTCACCGCCTGGCCGCATCCCTGGAGGGCAGCGGAACTGTGGGGCAGGGAAATGCCAAATTTTGCGAAGACACTCATTACAAATCCAGAACAGTCAGCGCCGTTTGTCAGGCTAGTCCCCCCCCAGACATAAGGATTCCCCACAAACTGGCAGGCATAATTTACCACATCACTCCCGGATACCCCGGTGGAATAGGAGGGATTCTGTCCGCCTCCGCCCCCGGTACTTCCGGTACTGTCACCGGAGCTTCCTCCCGAAGTTTCCTGTCCGTCCTCCGAGCTGCTGCCGCCCTGTTCATTTCCTGTGCCTGCATTTCCGGAATTATTTGAAGCACTATTTTGGCTGGCAGCCGCCTGCCTCGCTGCCTTTGCCTTTTCTTCCGCCTCCCTGGCTTTTCTCTCTTCCTCTTTGATTATGGCATTCTGCTCTGCAATGGTCTGCTTATATGCAGCCGCTGCCGCCTGGGCTGAGGCAAGCTGGTTGTCATAACTTCCCATCTGTGATCGTTTTTCCGCCAAAACGTTTTCCAGAGACTGCTGCTGCAGGGCATATTCCTCCTGCATAGCCTCCATTTCTGCCTTCTCTGTCTCCACTGTGGTCTTTAATTCCGCCACCTGCTTCACCGTAGTCTGATACTGGGTCAAAAGCCTCCTGTCATAATTGTAAATCTCTGAGACATATTCCACCCGGTTTAAAAATTCCGACATATCCTCTGAGCCAAGGATGGCTTCCACCATGGCCCCGTCTCCCCGCTCATACATAAACTGGATTCTCTTTTTCATGGCCTCATACTGTTTCTTCTCCGAAACCTGGGCATCCTTAAGCTCCACAGTCACCTCATCTAACTGCTGGCTTTTCGCATCCAGTTCATCCTCCAAAATCCCCATATTTACTAAAAGATTTACCAGTTCCGCATCCTTTGCGTCAATCTCCCCCTGGAGCTGGGACTGTTTCCGTTCTATAGCTTCTATCTCGTTATTGGCATTGTCAAGGTTTTGTTCCGCCTTTGCCTTCTCATCTTTAGCCTTTGACATATTTCCCGCCAAAACATTCTGGCTTCCTGTAAAACCCAGAACCGCTGCCAGCATCAGGGCCGCTGCTTTTCTATGTACACTGTTATTTTTCATGCCATCATCCTTTTTATTTAGGCTTTTGTAATCACCGTTTCCGCACCTTTTGTATTATATCATTAACACTGTTCCATTTCAACCGTGATACAGGAAAAAAGGGCATCCACGATGCCCCTTTGCCTCACTAATTATCCTTCCAGCCTGCTCTGCAAATCCTCAGCTAAAGTATAAATGGCGTCAAAAACCTCTTTGCATCTGGCCACTTCTTTTACGGTGATTTCAGAATTTTCCAATCCCTCATTGGAAGAGGACGCAATCTCCTGGCTGGCAGCGGACAGATGGGAAACGCTGTCAAAAATCACATTGGAAGAATCCACAGTCTGGGTCATAATACCGCTCATTGTGTTAATTTTTTCCACAAGAATTCCCACCTTATTTTCCACTTCCGTAAACTTCCCGTTGGTATCCTCAATAATCAGATTCTGTTTCTTCACAGAATCTATGGCGTTGACGATGCTTTCACTTGCCTGTACCGCCCCGGTATTTAACTCCTTTATAATATTTGTAATATTATTGGACGCCTGCTGGGTATCTTCCGAAAGTTTCCGAATTTCCTCCGCCACAACAGAAAATCCCCTCCCCGCAGTTCCCGCCCTTGCCGCTTCAATAGATGCATTGAGGGCAAGAAGATTTGTCTGGCTGGAAATGTTTAAAATGGTATCCACGAAGCTCCCCACCTCATGTACTTTATCTGTCAGCTCTTCTATGGTTCCCTCCACCATATTACTTGCCGTTGCAACGCTGTCCGCCTGGGTGCGCAGTTCCCCAACTAAAGCGACCCCATCCCCCACGGACAATTCCACATTGTGGGATTCCTCTATCATCGTGTCGGCAACCGTCATGCCCTCCTCGGCATATTCCCTGATATTCTGGCACATCACCGCCTGCTGCTGTATGGCCTGGGCAGTGCTCTCCGTACTGTCCGCAATATTGCTCATGGAAAAGTTGCTGGTGGAGAGGCTTTCCTCTAAAGTATTCATCATCTCCATGGCGTCATGGAAATGCCGGATAACATTTTCCGCAATCATAAGCCCTGCTTTCCGGTTTTCTTCCGCCGCCTCCATAGCATTTTGGATTACATCCATATTTTCCTGGTCAAACTCTTTTAAAAGCTTCGTCCCACGTATAGAAACAAATGCCGCCAGGAAGGAGACAAATACACTCACCATCATAGTGGCCCCCTGCTCCTGGGAAAAGAGGCTGGAATTTATAATCACATGCATCACATTTACCGCTAAGATAATTCCGTTTCCTATGACAATCAGCCGCAGGTTCAAATATGTAACAGCAGCAAATAATACGGGAAAAATATAGGAAAAATTATCCTCCCTTGTACCCACTGTCCGCAAAATTCCATACACGAAGACTGCCGATGCCAGAATTCCGTAAGCACATAGTTTTGTGTCACGCTTTACAACATAAAGCCCTATACACACTGCAATCCCCAAGACCGCCGCCGCCAGCTGCACGTAAGTCCTTATTGTCACCCCTTTTCCGCTAGACACAAAAGCCAGTAATGTGATACTCACATAGGCCAGTATAATGATAACCGCTGGAAAAACAGTTCTGTTTGCTCTCCTGTATTGCGTCTCTGTCATAGTTTTCCTCTCTTTCCCGTACCCTCATGCCGCATTCACGGCATATTACGCTCTGTACCTTAACCGAAAAATTTCTGTAAATATTATAGCACTTTCTTGCTGTTTTTCACAGAAATTATTCAACTTTTTTTACAATTAATAATTTCTCCCCTGGTTTTACCACTGGCTGTGCCAGACGGTTGGTCTCCATAAGATTTCCCACTGTGGTGTGATGCTCCTTGGCAATACAGAATAATTTGTCCCCAGGCCGCACAATATATCCCACAATTCCAGGACTTTGCTGCAGCGCTTTTAAATCCAGCTCTTCCTGGGAAATATTGGTGATTAACTGCCTCTCCTGTTTCTGGAAAGCCAGTAGATTTAATGTGACGGCAGCTTTCACCTCAATCATTCTGCTGTCCAAAAGAACGGTTGTCACCTGGTCTATCTCCCCGTGAAGCCAAATCTGCATCTCCCCCTGGGATTTTGGCATCTCTATCATCTGCTGGAAAGGTATGTAAGCTTTCTTTGCGCCCAAAGGCATGGAATCGTCCGATGTCATATAAAGGATTTCCACGGTAAGGGTTCCCTCCGCCAGCACCCCGTCCTCTGTAATATTCGTCTGCTCAATATTCAGGGTCTCCTCATTGACGCAGATCTGAAGGATATCCTCATCCCCCTCTAAAAGTTCTATTTTATCTGCTATTTTGCATTTTACCTCGTTTTTCATCCACAGTTTATGGAAAACAGCCGTCTTAAATTCCGGCTTTATCTGTTTATCCAGGGCATAGATATCTGAAATCATCTCAATGGACTCTTCCCGCCACAATCCGATTTCCAACTGGACAACCATCTCCAGCATAAGATTCCTCTCCTCCCCGTCTTCGTCCGGGCGGATTTCCATACTCCACTGTTCCAGGGATGGTTTCACCCAGTAAATCTGCTCTGTCTCGCAGGAACTGCACTCAACCCCTCCGTGGATTGGTACGGTGGTCTCAAACCACTGAAGCCCCGCTTCCTCCTCGGCACCTGCATAGAGCACATAAATCAGCGCTTCCCCTGTCACTTCAATCTCACCGTTTTTCGGCTTGCTGTTCATTCCCCTAAGCTCCACGCTGCTCCAGAGAATTTCTTCCATATTTGGCTTATTGGAAGAAAGGGACAGTTCTTTGCGAATCCTAAGAGTGTCTTTCTTGTCTGTGATAAGCTCCAATGCCTCTAAGGTTTCCTTTAACATCTCGCAGGAATTCTCTTCCTTGATACCGGTGAGAATTTTTTCTTCCCCGGATACTTTTGCTGCCGCCGTAAACTCCACCAGAGAGCGGATGCTCAGTTTTCTGGAATTTATTACGCTGACAGAGATATCCTCAATTTTTCCCTCCACTTTCACCGGGTTGTGCTCCTCCACCCCGTCAATAGCCAGGCTTTCCTGGAAAGGTATCTCGCCCTGAAGCTGGTTTAGCTTCTTATTGTCCAAATCCGTCCTGTACAAAATAGAAAAGGAAAGGACGCCCTTCAGCCACACATGGCCGCTGCTCACATGGGTCTCCTCAAAACGAATAGTTCCCCTCTCCCGTATCACCTTTGTCAAGTCCGGCTTATAATCCGGAAGATTATAATCATCATCCAGCGTAATCTGGCTGAATGCTCTTCCCACTTCCTGATTTCCATGCAGTTTTTTATTCTCTAATTCCACTAAAAAAGCCCCCTGTTCTGAATTTATACATCTTATTCAAAACAGCGGGCTTTTATGCTTTTCACTAACAAAGTTTCATTCGTATATCTCTGGTAATAATATCCGTATAGCTAAAAGATAGTAACTGGGGTGGGTTATCCCCGTTCTGGTCACTGACCAAAATTGTAAACACACTGGGATATGCGTCTACGATTACGCCTTCCTGAACATCAATTTTGTTTCTTCCACGGTCAAGCTGAATCATAACCTTGCTTCCACATTGCTGGTGTACGGATGCACGCACTTTGTTGATGTCTGACTGCTGCATAGTAGTTCCTCCCTTTCTTCCGGCACTGATGGTAAGTCTACTTGTCTAGTATAACACTGCACCGCAATGATGTCAAAAAGGACATAAGTACTATATTTTGTATCAACCTTATTCAAAAATTACATTTTTATCCATATTCTGTATTTTTAATACTACATATGGATAGCTGGGGACTGCATTTTTTATCTCATCTTTGGCAGGTCCTACTAAATTAGACTGGAATACCAAAGCATTTTTTGTCAAAAATACATCAGTGACCTGTATACTGTACCCCCCTGTCTCCTGTTCCCCATATCCCCGGACGATATAAACAAAATCGTCATTTTCAAAGACCATTTTTAAATCCGCCGCCTTTTTTTCCTCTATTTTTGCCATGAGCTCCTCCGGGATATCGTTTTCCTCCACAATACAGTAATCCACATCCTGCACTCTGCTCTCATCTGTCTTTTCCACTCCACAACCGGCAATGAACATCATTATGTAAAAAAACGCTAGAATAATTCCTGGATGAAAATATTTATTTATATCAATTTTCATTCTCCATACCGCCTTTCTTTTCCTTTCCCTGAATTTACATTTTTTACATAATATTCAAAAAACCCGGTTGTAATTCCTCTTTACAGTTAGTATAATAGGAATGATTTTACCAAAATAGGAGGATAAACGCCATGATAAGATTAATTGCCGTTGCCCTATTTGTACTGCTCTTTTTAATCTGCAGCATCCCTATATGGGGCGTGGAATGGCTGATTGCCAAAAAACATCCCTACGCCGCAGACATTTCCCAGCTGCGTATGGTGCAGTGGGCATTTAAAGTAGTTTTGTTCTTAAGCGGCACCCGGATAACTGTGGAGGGTGAAGAAAATGTCCCCAAAGAGGAAGCGGTGCTTTATATAGGAAACCACCGGGGATTTTTCGACACGGTAGTGACATACCAAAGATGCCCCGGACTAACTGGATATGTAGCTAAGGACTCCATTGAACACGTTCCTCTTTTGTCCATGTGGATGAAGCGCCTTCACTGCCAGTTTTTAAACCGGGATGACAAAAAAGCTGGGTTAAAGACCATTCTCTCTTGTATTGAACAGATAAAAAACGGCGTTTCCATCTGCATTTTCCCGGAGGGAACCAGGTGCGAAAGCGAAGACGACACGGAAATGCTACCCTTTAAGGAAGGAAGTTTCAAAATTGCAGAAAAGACAGGATGCGCCATTGTTCCCATGGCCCTCACCGGTTCCGCAGATGTGTTTGAGAGACAGTTTCCCTTTATCAAATCTGCTTCCGTAACCTTAACATACGGCAAACCTATCTACCCAAAAACTTTAGACAAAGACCAGCAGAAACATCTGGGCAGCCATACCCAGGAAATTATTTTGGAAATGTTAAAAAATCAACAGAAAACGATTGGACAAAAATCTTCCGATTAATAAAAGCGCCCATAGCCAGGCGCTTTTTCTACATTTTTAGGGAAGGGATGATGAAATCAGCGCTTCCTTAGAGCCTCTATAATTTTAGGATATTCCATAAAATGGGACGCCTTTACCAGTATGGTGTCCCCTTCCTTTACCTCCTGTAAAAGTGCGGGAATCAAATCCTCTTTAGAAGAAAAATGCTCCACTGTGCACCTGGGATTTCCCTTCGCCTCCCTGGCCATTTCCCGGGACAGCTCCCCCGCACAGAAGAGGTGATCGATATTTTTTTCCGAGAGGTAAGTTCCCACCTGGGCATGCAGTTCTTTTTCCTCTTTTCCCAGCTCCCCCATGTCTCCAAGCACTGCAATTTTTCTTCCCGGCGCTTTGGAAAGCACATCAATGGAGGCTTTCATGGAAACAGGATTTGCATTATAGCAGTCGTCAATCAAGGTCATGCCTTTAACCTGTATCAGGTTACTCCTTCCCCCGATGGTTTCCACACTCTGGATTCCCCGGCAGATTTCCTCTATATCCATGCCAAGCTCATGCCCCACGCAGGCGGCAGCCAATGCATTGTAGATATTGTGCTCTCCGGGAATGGGAATCGTCACTTCCCTCACCTCGCCGTAAAGATGCAGATGGATGCGGATGCCCAAAAGCCCTAAGTCCGTCACATCTGTGGCATAGGCAGCGTCTCCCTCCCTGCCGTAAAATACCGGGGAGGAGCCCTTTACCTCTTTTATGGTATTTAATTTATCGTCAAGGCCATTTAAAATTACCCGTCCATTTTCCCTCATATGCTGGAAACATTCTGTCTTTGCCTTTAAAATCCCATCCCTGGTCTTTAAATTTTCCAAATGGCAAAGACCGATGTTGGTAAGCACACAGATATCCGGATTTGACATGGAAGCTAAAGTGTGCATCTCCCCAAAATCGGAAATGCCCATCTCCAAAACACCCACTTCGTGTTCTTTCTTAAGGCCGAAAATTGTTAAGGGCAGACCGATATGGTTATTAAAATTTCCCGCGGTTTTATGCACTTTATAGCGCTCTTTCAACACGGAGGCAATCATTTCCTTTGTGCTGGTTTTCCCCACGCTCCCGGTAATCCCCACCACTTTAAGCCCCAGATAGTTCCGGTAAAATGCCGCAATCCTCTGCATGGCTTCTAAAGCGGATTCCACTAAAATATAATTCCCCGGATTTCCCGAAAGTACATTTTCCGACAGGGATGCCAACGCCCCCGCCTCTAAAACCTGGGGAATATATTTATGACCGTCGGTTTTTTCCCCTTTCAGGGGCACAAAAAGATTACCCGGCACTATTTTCCTGCTGTCTGTCACAATACCTGTGACCTCTCTTTTTAAATCTTCTCTACTGCCAAAATACTGTCCCTGACAGCATTCTAAAATTTGTTCCAACGTAATATTTTCCATGGTTACTCCTGTTTGTTCAGCGATATCTCAATGAGTTTCTCACAGAGCTGTCTGTAATTGATTCCCACCACGGCCGCTTCCTGGGGAATCAGGCTGGTCTCTGTCATCCCAGGCAGGGTGTTTGCCTCCAGGCAAAAAATCTCCCCCGCCTCATTTAAGAGAAAATCCATTCTGGAATAGGTGTCAAGCCCCAGAATCCTTGCGGCTTCTTCGGCATAGTGCTGCATTTCCACCGCCACAGACTTAGGAATATCCGCCGGGCAGGTCTCCACGGTGCTTCCCGCCTGGTATTTATTTTTATAGTCGTAAAAACCCTCCACCGGAGCCATCTCAATAACAGGAAGGGCTTTCCCTTCAATCACAGCCACAGAAAACTCCCTTCCCTTTATGTAATCTTCAATAAGAATCGCATCCTCCCAGAGAAAAGCTTCCTCTAAAGCCTTTTTGTACTCCTCTTTATCCCTTACAATAGAAACGCCGATACTGGAACCGCCGCAGCAGGGCTTTACCACACAGGGCAGCCGAAGTCCCGTCAGTTCAAAGTTATCCTCCCGGTTCTTTTTCGTCATCTTAATGCCCTTTGGCGTAGGTACGCCCCCCACTTCAAAAAATATTTTCGTTATCTCCTTATCCATGGCGATGGCGCTGCTTAAATAATTGCTTCCAGTATAGCGGATGCCAAAAAGGTCAAAAGCCGCCTGGAGCTTCCCGTTCTCCCCGTTTTCCCCGTGAAGGGCTAAAAATACAATGTCCGCCATGCGGCAGATTGCAATCACATTGGGCCCGAAATAGCAGCTTGACTTGTCTTTCCGCATAGCTTTTACCGCCGCCAAATCCGGGGCCGTCTCTTTGATTCCCTCTGTCTTTACACTGGCTTCCTCTGTCTGTTCAAAAATGTCCGACACATCTTCTTCCCTGTCATGATAGCCCATAAAAACATCCAGAAGCAGCACTCTGTGGCCGTTCTCCCTAAGAGCTTTTGCAATCATTCCACCGGAACGCAGGGACACGTCCCTCTCTGCGCTGGTTCCCCCTGCTAAAACTACGATATCCATATATTCTCCATCCTTTTTCACATTTTTTCTTGAACTTTTTAGAGTATAACACATTTTATTCCCCTGGGCAATGAACCATGACTAACTGCCCTCCCCAAGCATACGGATTTTCTCCACGATATACATATATGCCCCGCAGTATTCCTCATAAATATCCTCTGTAGCCCTTCGGAATTCCTCTTTTTCCTCCTGGGAAAGCTCCGTCACCACCGTCCCCTCCCCAATCACTTTCTCCATAGATTCCTTTTCCCGCTTTTTCCACAGTTCCCGCTCATACAGAGCCGACTCCCTGGCACATGCGAGAATTATCTCACGGTCTTTCTCGTCAAGTTTCTCCCAGGTATGTTTGGAACAAAGCTGTATCTCAGGAATTCTGGTATGCTCGTCCACAGTAAAATATTTTGCCACTTCATTATGATTCATAGACTCGTAGGAAGGCCAGTTATTTTCCGCCCCGTCCACCTTTCTCCTCTGAAGGCTTGAGTACACTTCCTCATAGCTGATTGGCGCCGCCTGTGCCCCAAGCATCTCCACCATATCCACCATCATATCCGCCTGCTGTACACGGATTAGCATCCCTTCCATATCTTTCGGGGAGGTGATGGGCCGCAGATTATTGTAAAAACACCTTGCCCCGGCATCATACCAGGAAAGCCCAACAAGTTCATAGCCCTTCACCCGCTCCATAAATTCATCTCCGATTTCTCCTTCCAAAACCCGCCACATATGGTCAGAATTTTCATAGAGATAGGGAAGCTGGAGCACATTCATACCATCATCCATGGCGGAAAGCTGGGACAGGGAAACACGGGCAAAATCTATTCCCCCGTGCTGCATCTGCCATATCACTTCCCCCTCCTGGCCTAACCCTCCGTCTGCTGTCACCAGGATTTTAATCCTGCCCTCCGTCTGTTCTTCCACCAACTGGGCAAATCGGTAGGCCCCCATGGTGGTGGGATAATCCTCCCCCTGATTCTCCCCATAGGAAAAAACATACTCCGGCCCCGTTCTCTCAAATACATGGTCCCCCACTATCATATACCCTGCCAAGGCCAGTAAAAAAACAACTGCCGGAAGGGCGTTTTTTATCCTGTTATGCATCATTTTCCATCCTGCTTTTTATTCTGTAATACCTTAAAACGGTAGTCGCTTGGGGTACAGCCCGTCATGCGCTTAAATACTTTGGCAAAATAATTGGAATCCCGGTATCCCACGCTGCTGCTCACATCTTTAATGTTCACCATAGTATCTTCCAAAAGTTCCTTGGCTTTTTCCACCCGAAATTCTGAGAGATACATAATAAAACTTTTCTGAAAACACTGCTTAAAAATCTTGCAGAAATATGCGTCGGAATAGTCCATCATCCCCGCCACATCCTGAAGGGATACATCTTCCCTATAATGTGCTTCAATATAAGACCTGATTTTTTCCGCCGCCACACGGATACGTGTAATTTCCTGGCCTTCTTCTGCAAAATGCTCCGGCGGTGACTTTTCTTCCCATTCTTTTGCGGATTTTCCCTGAAATGCCTGGTCTGCAAGCTGCATGGCCTCCCCTATCACCGCCTGGAGCTCCCCGTCCTCCGCAGGTTTTAAAATGTAGTCCAGGGCCTTTACGGAAATAGCCCGCTTTGCATAGCTAAACTCATCAAATGCAGTTAAAAATATAATGCTTACATCCCTGCTTTCCCCCCGGATAATTTCTGCGGCTTTCAAGCCGTTAATTCCCGGCATTTCAATGTCCAAAAGAGCGATATCCAAACCCTCTCTGCGAAATATTTCCACTGCCTCCCTGCCGTTTGCTGCCTGAAAAACTTCAAGCTGGCCGGGGAAATATTTCTGCAGCTTTTTTGTCACTACCATTCTCTCAATGGGCTCGTCATCTGCCACCAAAACCCGATACATATTCTTCTCCTCCTGCCCCAATCCCGCTTAGGGGAATTTTAATCCGAATCACTGTCCCTGCATTTTTTTTGCTGAATATTAAAAGTTCACCGCCCTGATACATGGATGTAATTCTCTTATAAATATTTCCAAGGCCGATTCCTTTATTCTCACCGGAATTTAATTTGTTTCTCAGCGCACAAAGTTCCTCCTGCTCCATCCCAATTCCGTTGTCCCCCACTGTGATAAAAATCACTTCTTCCTTTTCCCAGATTCGGATGCGTATTTTCCCCCCCTCTTCCTTCTTGGATAATCCATGGATAATCCCATTCTCCACCAGGGGCTGAAATGTATACACCGGAACCATGACCTGCTCCGGATTCACCGACCAGCAAAATTCGTAGGAGATCCTTCCTCCAAACCGCATCTCCTGCAAATACATATAATCCTGCACCACCTTAATTTCCTGAACCAGAGGCACCAGAGGATCCGTGGTTTTTAAATTATAGCGGAAAATAGAGCTTAATGCCACAATCATTTTTTCTGTAGTAAAAGCTTCCTCCAGATTTGCCATACCCCCGATTACATTTAAAGTATTAAAGAGAAAATGGGGATTTATCTGATTTTTTAAAAGTTCCATCCGTGTAAGTTCCAAATGCTTTTCCAGACTCAGCCGCTCCAACTCCTCCTGATGGAGCAAATCCAGGGTTTTGCGTTTTTCCTCCAATGCCTGAATATAGCCCCCAGTAGCATACTTCATTTTGTTAAAGGCGTGTACCAGCTCCCCCAGCTCATCCTGGCTGTTGGTTTTAATATCCTCCCCGGAAAAATCATTGGCTCCAATTCTCTTGGATGCCTTTGCCAGTTCCAGAATAGGCTCCGTAATACCTTTTTTCATAAGCTCCGTCTGCTGAACTACCCCGATGAGCAGAATACCTCCAAGGATTACCATAAATACGGGAATTCGCATAAGCCCCGGAACCTTCTCCCGGTATATGTCATTCCCGTCATGAAGGGTATCACTCATAAGCTCCCTGGCATATTTCTGCAGATACTCCTGCATATCATAGATTTCATAAAGACTGGTGACATACTGGGTGCCATATCCTTTCATGAAAAAAAAGGCATCTCTTTTCTCCTGGTATACCTCGTAAAAATTTTGAATCGACCAGGTTTTATTATACCGTTTTTCCCCGATGCTTCCATAATCATACGGCAGGGCCTCCACGGCCTTCCAAGTATTTTCCATAGCCTTATCCAGTTCTTTTTCCGTGTTTTTCTCACGGTTTTTCACAAATTCTGCAAAAAGCTGTGTCTCCTCCTGAACGCACTGCAGCAGAGTGCCGCTCTCTAAATTTTCCTCCAGGATCTTGTTAAAATCAAAGACGGAAAAACGCACCACCCAGATATCAAATAATACAACCATAAGAAACAGGAAAAAAATTAACTTTGTAAAAAAAGAACTTTTCTGTTCAATGCTTAACGCCTGCCATCTTGCTGCTATTTTCTGTTTCAATTCTCCGCTCCAATCCCTGAACTAAAAAGGGCGTCTCAAAACAGAATCCTCCTGTCCGAGCCACCCTTTTCCTTTAATTTTTTATTTGCGCCCTCAAATATTCCAAAAATTCTTCCCACTGTTCCTTAAGGGTACGCTCCATAAGGATATAACCATGATTCCTGTCCGTATATACTGCCAGCATATCCCGTTGTTTCACCACGTGGTTGACTTTTTTCCAGGGAATCTTTTCTTCGGTTCCCCCGGCAAATACCCGGATTCCCACCTCGTCAAATTCCAGTTCCAAATCCTTTGGGATATCCTCTACCTGCCTGACACAGCGCAGATAAATACACAGGGGCTGAATCACAGGAAACAAAACACATCCAAAGAGAATCAAGCCAATCCAGATATCTTTGCCGCTGTCCCAAAAATGAAACAACAGGCCAAACATAGCTGCGGTAAACACAATATTACAGACGCCCGCTATGGCGTGGTAGGTTTTATACATGGACAATTTCCAAAAATCCAGAGCTTTCACTTCACTTTTAAAACGGTATTTCATGGAATATCCTCTCTTTAAATTTCTAAATAATTAACCCAGCAGATTTGGCAAAAACATACTGATTTCCGGTATAAATGTGAGCAGGAGCAATACCACTACCATACACAGATAGAAAGGAAGGGTTGCTTTTACCACCCGCTCCATTTTTACTTTACCCACGGCAGATCCGATAAAGAGAACCGCCCCAACCGGAGGTGTCAAAAGTCCGATACCACAGTTTAATACAATCATAATACCAAACTGAATGGGGTCGATGCCGATAGATGTTGCGATAGGCAGCAAAATTGGTGTTGCAATTAATATAATAGGTGACATATCCATAATACAGCCAAGGAACAAAAGAATCAAGTCCAATAAAAGGGCAATGACAATTGGGTTCCTGCTGATACCGATAATGGCATTTGCAGCCAAATCGGGCACATGTAATGTAGTCAGGCAATATCCAAAGATACTGGATGTGGAAATCAAAATCAATACGATGGACAATGTATCGATACAGGATTCCAGAGCTTTCCAGACACCTTTCCAGTCCAGTCCTTTATAGATAAACACGCTGACAATCAAGCTGTAGATAACTGCGATAGCTGCGGATTCCGTTGCGGTAAACCATCCGCCTACCACGCCAACTACCACGATTATCACTGCCGCCAGCGCCCAGAAGGACACTAAAAACTGTTTTCCAAGATTTTTAAGGGAAAACTTTGCTCCCTTGGGATAGTTCCGTTTTTTAGAGATAATAAAGGAACCAATCATCAGGGAAATTGCAAGGAGCGCCCCGGGTATGTAACCGGCTAAAAACAAACTTCCCACGGATACTCCTCCGGCAGCCATGGCATAAATTACCATGTTGTGGCTGGGGGGAACTAAAAGTCCCTCACAGGATGAGGTAATGGTTACTGCTGTGGAAAAGTCGTCGTCATATCCCTGCTCCACCATCATGGGAATCAAAATACTCCCCAGGGATGCAGTATCCGCAGATGCAGAACCGGAAATACCGCCGAAGAAATAGGATGCCACAATATTTACCATTGCCATGCCCCCGGTCATCCAGCCCACACAGGCATCCGCCAGGGCAATCAACTTATCCGATATACCTCCTGAGCCCATAAGCACACCCATAGTTATAAAAAAAGGAACCGCCATTAAACTGAAAGAACTGATTCCTTTCACCATCTGCTGACAGATAGTGGTTAAGGGAAGCCCCTGGGATAAAAGACAGAAGAGAGAGGACAAAGCCACTGCATAGGCAATGGGAAACCTTAAAATAATCATAACAAGAAAGCTAATCAAAAGAATAGCAATCGCCGTACTGTTTACTGTCATTTGCCTGTTCCCTCCTTTACAAATATACTCTTTATGTGGTTGTAAATAGCTTCAAGCTCAAACACTACCATGGCAACTCCCGCTAAAGGTATGGGGAAATACTGCCAGAACTTGGAAAGTGTGGGCATACTTACATAATATCCCTTAGAGCCTATGGATGTGGCATATTTCCACCCCACTGTAATCATAACAATAGCTAAAACAAAAACGCACAAATCTGCCAAAATATCTAAAAATTTAATCAAAGCCTTAGGAAGATAAACATCCAAAGCCGTCATCCGAATATGAGCCCCTCTGCGGATTGCCAGGGCTGCAGACAACACAGCCATATAGGCCATCAGTGTAAGCACTACCTCCTCACTCCATGCCGGGTCCGGCACAAAAGAGACATACCGTCCAATTACCGCCATACTGGTAATCAAAATGTCCGCCACCAAGAGAAGTTTGCAGATAAACAGCACAATCTTGTAAACCACATCATATGCCGGGCGGATTTTATCCATTGTCTCAAAAAATTTAGGCATACCATCCCTCCTTATATTATAAGAGGGCACAAAGAGCACTTATCTCTCTGTGCCCAAAAGCACTTACCAAATATCCTGGCACGCCTTATTTCATGTCAACAATTTTCTGGTACAGTTCTGCATTGTCTTTTGTGGAGTCCTCAATTACTTTCTTGCAGGCTTCCTGCCATTTTGTAATATCGGAAACCTCAACCACGTTTACTCCCTGGCCCTTAAGCTCTTCCAACACTTCGTTCTCTGCCTTCTCGGAAATCTCATGACAGAAATTGGAAGCGTATTCGCTTGCCTCTGTAATCCATCCCTGCTGCTCCTCTGTCAAGCTGTCCCACGCCTGATCTGTAATAATAACCTGAACTGCTCCAAGTGTATGTCCGTCTAAAATTAAGTTCGGCGCAACTTCCTGGAATGCATTAGACTTGTAGTTTGCAATGGGCTGCTCTGCTGCGTCTACCACGCCTGTCTGCAGTGCGGAATATAACTCGCCGAAAGATACTACCGTGGGAGATGCTCCCAATCCTTCCACCAGACCATTCATAATGGGGTCATTGGACACACGGATTTTCATGCCGGATAAATCTTCCATATCAGCAACTTCTTTAACCGTAAAGAAATGGCGGAAACCTTCCTCACCATAGAACAAACCTCTCACCCCGGTTCCGTTCTCATGGGGCTCCATTAAGATTTCTTCTGCCAAATCTGACTCTGCAAATTTCCAGAAGTGGTCACGGCTTACAAATGTAAAAGGTACGGAAAGCAGAGAAGATTTCTGTCCGCCGTAATTTGTCAGTGCGAATGCAGAAATACGGGACATCTGAATAGTACCCCCGCCTCCAAGCATAGAATCCAAAACATCCTGCTCAGCGCCAAGCACGCCGCTGGCCTGAAGGTCTATCTGAATCTGTCCCCCAGAGAGTTCTTCCACTTTATCCTTAAAAGCGGTATCCATCTGACCAACAATGGTGTCTAAAGGATTTACCTCTGCAAAGGTAAGGACAACTTCTGCCTCTCCCGCAGGAGCAGCAGCGTCATCTGCTTTATCTTCTGTTGTATCATCTGTCTTCTCATCTGCCGGGGCATCTGTTTTTGTGTCGGTTTTTGCATCACTTGTGGTCTGCTCCGGTGCGGACAGGCCGCATGCTGTCATCGATACCGTCATGGCTGCACATAAAAGTGCGGATAATAGTTTCTTTTTCATATAAATATCCTCCTTCATTCTCCTGCACAATCAAACAAGCAATATCCCGTAAGATTTTGTATGTTTTGACTGTGCTCCTCTTGATATTTATATTATACACTGTCAGCTTGGACAAAAGAAACAAGACATTTTTCACAGATACCGTAAATTTTTGTCATTTTTAGAATAATGTTGTATTTACCGAATTGCCCATCCTTAAACAGAAAGATAATGTCCTAAAAATCAGAATTTGTAATCTGTTCTGGAAATTTTACCGTAACACTTTTACTCCTGTTCCCCCAGGCATCTACCAGTCTCACCTGATACAAACTTTCACATTCTAAGGGCTGATCCTGCAAAAAATAAATTTCCGGACATATAATCTGATTTTTCTTCTCCAAAACCGTTAAAAACAGCCAAGTGCCACTGTCGTTGCCTTCTGTAATATCCTTAAGATAAACACCTGTCCCCACTTCTCCTGAAACTTTTAAATTATCGTCTACCACTTCCACTTTCGGTTTTGCCGGAGCAGTCACATCAGCAACCACCTTTTCCACATATTTACTTCTTCCCTTTTTACTTTCTGTAAAAAATGTAATCACTTCCCCTGCCTTTTGCTTTTTAATGGGAAGGCTCTGATAACCGCTTTTTTTGTACTTCTTTTTTGCCAGGGTTAGAGAACCATGTTTTACATAAAGCGTCGTTCCTTTTTTCGCATAAACTTTCACGCTGGTGCTCTTATCTGTGATTTTTCCAGATACTTTGGGTTTGAAAACAGAAGAAACCTTTTTCTTTGATACAGTCCCTGCATTTTTTACGGTTTTCTTTACTATATCCCCCTTTTTCCCGTAAGAAGTTTTCAACGAAAACTGTAAACATGTGCCTGGCTTTTGCCTGGGAATTTCAATTAACCTGACTGCACTTTTCTTATAAGTTTTCTTAAAAATTGTTTGTTTTCCATTACTAGCCTTCAAAGTCGTGGGTACAAACTCATCTCCATAGGAAAACACAATTACTTTCTGTGTCTCACTGGTTATCTCTCCAAAAACAACAGGGGTAAAACTTAATTCCTCTGGCGGCATCACGTCTGCCTTTGTTTCCACTGCCTGCATAATCAGACTCATCAATAAAAGTGCTGACAAAAAAGTCACTATTGCATTTTTAAAATTTCTCATAAAATTTATCCCTCCTGTCCATCATTTTCCAAACTTCTTTTCATCCGCCATACAATTTACCCTCATCTATATTCACCTGTCTTTCCCATATCATTTAATTTCTGGCAAAACTCCGTGAAATAATTGCCATTTTTTTTAAGACACCTTATATAACTTTTCAACCTGCCCTAAAGTACCACTGTAAAATCATAATAGCTTCTGGCATATCCATGTCTTTCTCAATATCATAAACCTCCATATTATTAGCAGCGCCTTATTCTCTTTAATCTAAATATTCTCCGCAATATGGGCAATACTCCATCCCCCACCAACAATATAAAGGATATATACGATGACAAAACGAACACCGCATTTTCCTGTGCAGAAAAATTCCTGATGCAGCCAGCATGATACACCCAACGATACACATGATAATGCATAGGGTAAGAGAAATTGCTTCTGACTGATAAATTCCAATTCCTGCTCCAATCATAACAGCTCCCCCGGTAGATAAAAGAAAGAAAATCCATTGTTTTTTTGTAAAAGTCATATCTATCAACTCCTCACTAATTCCAATATCCCAGCGTCATTGCACTTTCCGGATGCTGTAAATAAACATTTTTTATATTTTTTCCTTTGCATCCAGCCATACTTACATTATATACCCATGAATTATATGTTGTACCTTGTTTAAAACAACTAATCGCTTTGTCTGTCTTGCCATAATTCTGAGCAGAAATCCAATCACTATACTACTTATGAGTAATACCAGAATAACTCTTGCCATTTTTCACTTTCAAATATGGTAAATTCATTGAAACAACATATTTTGCTTTATTATAACTTGCACTAATTCTATAATTTTTCACTCATGCATCATACACATATATAAACGAGCAAATTTCTTCTACTGTCCAAGTATAATTTGCTTCAACACCCTCAACTTTAGTTGTACTTTTAAATCCTCCCTTTCTTCAATTCATTACATCATCTTACAAATTAAATAAAACTGTCAAAAAAATGTTTTTCAAAGCAAATGCAGTTCTTTATCAAAACTAACATTATATTTTTCTTCAAAGCAACAAATAAGCTGCATGATAGATAAGGAATTCACACTGAGTTCTTCAAAAACCTTAACAGTTTCTTTAATCTCTTCTACATAAGAAACTTCGATGTCTGATAACATTTTTTTATTTCAATAAGACCAATCATTATTCTCAATTCTCCTCTCTCGTATACTTAAAAAACAAATAATTTTAATAACTGTCAAAAGAGCCATATGCTCTCTCATATTTTAATGCTTTCCTAAAACATAAACATCCCACAAGTAACCATATCACATTTACTAAAACATACATAATAACTAATTTGGGAGAAACATTTTCCCCAATATATATATTCCTCATTATCTCGATTCCGCAGGAAAACGGGACAAAATTCACCCACATATCTCTGGAAGGTGAAAGAGTGTTTGTAATAAGTAATAAGACTGTTTGGGCTACAAAAATAATTGACCCCGCACTTTTCTCTATTATATTAACACATCCAAAAACAAGCCCCATGCCATACATACCAACTAATGCTGGAAAGCTAAGCAATATAGAAAGAAAAATGGCAACCACATCCCGTCCATCATACCCCACAACAAGTCCACAAAATCCCAGTATGCCAATATATGTCACAACGTGAATAATGCAGCTAATCAAAAGGCGGCAAAACAAAATTCCTTCCACAGAAAATTTTGACTGCAAACGCATTTCAAAAATCCCTCTTTCCATTTCACCTGAGATTGTGGAAGAAAGATATCCCAATGCGGCAGAAGAGTTCTGCCAAAATATATATCCTATCAGCATCAATATACTTCCTCCTGCTTCATCAACATGGTAAAAAGATGCAAATCCACTATTTACACCAAAATAGTAAATTGCTATAAACATACCGGTAAACACAACAAAGTCCATTACCAATCCCATTCGATATCTTGCATATTCTTTTAAATCAAGTATTACTTCCCACTTCACTGCTTTAAGATATTGTTTCATCACATCCCCCAAAATTTCCTTTGATTTCCTGATAAATTTTTAGAATTTCCAATGCTTCCATTTCAGCCTTTACTTCTCCCGCCTTTCTTCCTTTAAATACAAATACATAATGATTTACAATCCCATCAAGGAACCCTATATCATGGGAAGAAATAAGAAACGTCTTATTTAACTTCTTAGAAAGTGTCTTTATTATATCCTTTAGATTCGCTTGCGCATCTATGTCCAGCCCATTGGAAGGTTCGTCTAATATTATTACTTTCATATCCATGCAAAGGCCACATAATATCATTGCTTTTTTCTTTTCTCCCATAGATAATGTTTCAACTCTGCGGTTTAAATAATCTTCAAAGTTAAGAAAATCTGCAAACTCAAATATTAACGCTTCGATTTTTGCTTCTTCTACTCCTTTCATAGCAGAAAAATACATTATATTATCATATACTGTACTTTTATATCTGAGCCCGCGTTCCCCTGCCGGAATTAGTGCCACATTATTTTTACACCACTCTACATAATTTTCTTTTCCTCCAATTTGTATATCACCATCTGTATAACCTAATAACCCGGTAATTATTTTAATAATTGTAGTTTTTCCAGCTCCATTCGGTCCCAGTAATCCTATTATCTCTTCTCTCTGAGTTTCTATATCTAAAGAGAAATCAAATAACACCTGTTTCTTTTTATAGCTTTTATTTATATTCAACATTCTTATCATGCTTTTTATCCCCCACTATAAAGTCATTCATTCACATTTCCCTTTTCTTATACAAAAAAATAACAGATTATATTACAGATTTCTACACAAACTCCGTAAACGGTCTTATAACTCCGTAAACGGTTCTGTTTTTATACGCAGTGTCACCCTGGCCGTAACTTCCTTCCCATCCCCTGTAAGTTCAAAAGTCCCTCCGTTTTTCTTTACCGTTTCCCGTACACTGACAAGCCCCAAACCGTGATTTTCCCTGTCCTTCTTTTTTGTTTTCATTTTCAAATTTCCCTTTTCTATGCAGAGACGGGATGCATTTTTTATCTCAATCACCACATGGTTCTTTCCGGGTTTTAAATAAACTCTTATATATTTTTCCTCCAGGTCTTCCCTCTCAATATCCTCTATGGCATTTTTAATTAAATTAGAAATAATAATGCAAAAATCCACATCGCTGATATCCGGAGGTTCTCTCAATTTCCCAATTACCAAAACATTCCCATTCTCATATCCAGAAAGGTAATAGTTCAAAATGGTATCCAACATGTCATTTCCGGTAAGAAAACACTTCGTCTTGATACCCACCAGATTTCCCTGAAGTTCTTGTATATATTTTTCCGCCTTGTCATTTCCCCTTACCAGTTCATACAGATACATCAAATGGCTGTTCATATCATGACGGTACTGCTTGGTTTCTCTCTCCTTTTCCAATAACGCCTGATAGTAATCTTTCTGCATCTCGTTTAGTACCTGCTGGGTTTTAAACAAACGCTTTCCCTGCTCATTTACTCTTCTCACATAAAACAAAAACAAAATCATTCCAATAATGCAGACGTATGCCGCCGCACCCAGGATATCATAAATTGTTTTACCTTTGCCCCCCGCTGCCCCTTGAAATAAAACAATGCTGCTTACCAGCAATGCCAATGATATCCCTGCAAATAAGATAACAATATAGCCCCTCTCCGACACTTCTCCATCCGCCTGGCCTCCCTGCCTGCCGCCTGCTTTTTTAAGGAAATACAAAGCCAGCAGTACCAAATTTACAACTGCGCACTCCATCAGGTACATTTGCATATATGTAAAATTTTCCCTTCCCAATATCCAGGAAATTCCTATCCCCACCGTCTCGTCCATGCAGGCAAAGATGCAGAAAAAAGAAATGATCTGAAATATCTTTTTTACAGTTTCCCCTTCCAGCATTATAAAAAACGCCGCCGCCACAAAAAGATAAACCGTCAAATCCTTGTCTGCTAAATTCCTCTTATATAAAAAGCCCAAAAAAACCCCTTCGTGTATCCCTCCCATAACCAAAATCACCCAAAAGCGCTTCAAAGGTTTTTGAAAGAAGATTTTATTCCCCAGGAAATATCTTGCGATTTCCAGAAAATATAAAATAAGAGTACCAAACATAATCATCCTCCGTATGTAATATCAAACTCCAAATACGCCGCCTCAAACTCTCTTCTCCTTCTTCTGGCCGCTTTTATTTCATAATTTCTAATGTAAATCACGCCCTGTCTGTAATCCTCTATGGCCGCCATATTCACCACACATTCCCTGCTGACACGGAAAAAGAGCCTTTTATCCAGATCTTCTTCCATTTTATTTAAGGAAACATCCTTTCTCATAATCCTGCCCCCCACATAGGCCTCCACATAACCGTCATAAGCTTTTAAAAACTGAATATCCTTTTGGGCAACAGAGCACATTTTCCTGCTCTCCCATAATTCCACAACATCAGACCCGATAAATGTATGTATGGCATCCTCCAGGCAGCTCTCGATTTCCGGTATGGAAAAGGGCTTGCTGGCAAAACGGTATGCCTTTATGTAAAACGCCTCTTTAAACCGTTCTTCATGGCTGGTCTCCATAATGATTTTACAGTCCTTCTTCTTTTTCAAAATCTCTTTTCCAGTTTCTATCCCGTCCATTCCCGGCATTTCCATATCCAAAAATAAAATATCTACTGAATCAATGTGTAAAAGAGCTTCCTCTCCCCTGTCAAAAGTTACAATATCTGCAGTTATTTCTTTTTTTCTGCAATATTCCTCAATGATTCCCTGCAGTTCCAAAACTGCAGCCTTAAGGTCATCACATATCCCTATTGTCATTTCCACTCCCCCCAATCATCCTATCCCACTTATTTTATACTAACACAAATTCCTGACAGCAACAACCGCCCCTCCCTCTTCACCATTCTAGGCAGTTGAATTTCTCTCCATTCTGTGATAGCATATACATAAATTTTAATTGGGAAAAACAGGAGGCACTGCCATGAAATCCATCTCTGCAGAAACAAAAAAACTACTTATATTTGCATTTTTACTTCATCTGCAGACATGCCTCCTCACACTTATCTGCGCCCAAAAACAGGGCTTTCATATGAACGAATATTTTACCTTCGGCCTTGCTCTTTGTGGTGTTCCACTCCCTGATTCATGTAAAATACTACACGCATCCCCGAAAGATTTTTTATCTGGAACTGTTTTTCTGCAGTGCGGCTGGAGCCCTGACCCATTACTACGTCATTGTATACATGTTTTTTATGGGAGACTTTTGGGAACGTTTAAAGGTTTTTACAGGTTTTGCTAATACACAGCTTTTTACGGGATGCTTCTGGGGACTTATCTTACTTTTCCTCTTTGCCCTTCTGCAGCAAAGGAAAAGAAAAAATCCTTTTTTCTGCCCCAGGAATTGTCCCCTCATTCGGGCAGCTCTCCTCCTTTGAACATGTGGTACTTCTCCAGGTAGATTCCCTGGATAACCTAAAAGAATATGGCCTGACAAATATTGAGGACACCCTCATTTATGTGCAAAATGATTTTTCCCGTCCAAAGGATGTGTGTAAAACCATTATAAAAGAAAATCCGGGATTACAGGATTTTGAAAAACCCTTTTCTTCTGAGTACATGGAGGTTTACCATGCCTGGTGACCGTCTTTGTCCCGGAGCAGAAAAAAATGGGTATTGAATTTTCATATAATAAGGAAAGGATACGATTATGTGGCTGGCAGATAACTGGAAAGATTATGAAGTAATAGACTGTTCTAACGGAGAAAAATTAGAGCGCTGGGGAGACTATCTTTTAATCCGGCCTGACCCCCAGGTAATATGGGACACGCATAAAAACCACAAGGGCTGGAAAAAGAAAAACGGCCATTATCACAGAAGTAAAAAAGGCGGCGGGGAATGGGAGTTTTTTGGCCTTCCAAACCAGTGGAGCATCACCTATGGCGCTCTCACCTTTCAGTTAAAGCCTTTTAGTTTTAAACACACAGGGCTTTTCCCAGAACAGGCAGTAAACTGGGACTGGTGCGCTGAAAAAATAAAAAATGCGCACCGTCCTTTGACTGTGTTAAATCTCTTTGCCTATACTGGAGGGGCAACGATTTCCGCTGCAAAAGCCGGGGCAAAAGTTACCCATGTGGACGCATCCAAAGGTATGGTTGCCTGGGCAAAAGAAAACGCCCTATCCTCCGGCCTTAAGGATGCCCCTATCCGCTGGATTGTAGACGACTGCGTAAAATTTGTAGAGCGGGAAATACGCAGGGGAAATAAGTATGACGCCATTATTATGGACCCTCCTTCCTACGGCAGGGGGCCAAAGGGAGAAATATGGAAAATTGAGGATTCCATCCATCCATTTATCAAACTCTGTGCTAACCTTTTAGCTGACAATCCGGTTTTTTTCCTTATCAATTCCTATACCACAGGACTCCAGCCTGCGGTTTTAGCCTATATGCTGGAACTGGAACTGAAAAAATTTCACGGATTTGTCACTGCCGATGAAATCGGACTCCCAGTATCCTCCAACGGATTCATCCTCCCCTGCGGCGCCACTGGGAGATTTGAACTAAAACAGAAGTAAAAAACTAGTAAAAAATTACAAATATTTTTATTATATTGCAAATTTTTCATACAGAGAGTATAGTGTAATTATATACCCTAAAAGGAGGGAAGCTATGAAACCAGATAAAAAGAAAAACAACCAAAAGAAAAGAAATTTGACAAAATCAGCCAAAAATAAAAGAGGCAAAACCCTTGGGATAAATTTATCCCGGAAAAAACAGTTAAAACCTGTGAATTTAAAACTTCAGATTTTAGTTGGTTTCGTAATTCCAATCCTGATTGTGATAGCCGTAGGATTCTCCTCTTACCGCCAGGCGGCGGACGGCCTGATTGAAACCTATGAAAATTCCAACATAACTTCCATGGAAATGGCATCCCAGTTAATTGACTTCGGACTTCAGAGCATTATTTCAAGTTCCTCTGAAATTTCTACGGATTCCAATTTCCTTACATATGCCTCCCGCTCTTCTGATTTAAACTCCCTGCGGGCAAAAAATGACATGAAGAGCACTATATTATTAAAACAGTTATCCAATGACTTTGTGAAAAACATACATTTAATTCCCGAAAGCCCCAGCGCCGTACTCTCCAGCGCCAGCATCGGCTCTTTTACCGGGGATGAAATCTATGGAGATATAAGGTCTGAGATGGAAAATCAGTGCAGCAGTTCCAAAAGCCAGGAAAAATGGGGTTCAAACCATGTGCAGTTAGATGAACTCTTTAAACTGGACCCGGAAGAATACGCAGGCTCTTTCTGCCTGGTGGGCAACTATAAGCGCACTATGATTATTGTGGATATCAATGCCAGCAGAATCCGCTCTGTCTTATCAGAGATTGACCTTGGCCAGGGAAGCGTAATCGGCTACCACACAAAAGAGGGAAAAGAAATTCTTGTGGGCTCTGACGATTTTACCTTCAGCGACAAGGAATATGCCCAGAACGCCTATTCCTCCCAGGAAGTCAGCGGCAAAAACTATGTTACGGTAAACGGGAGGGAATACCTTTACATGTACCGCCGCTGCAATACAAACGATGCGGTAATTTCCGCCCTTGTACCCAAAAGCGTAATCACCGCACAGGCGTTAACCATCCGCCACACAGTGATTATTTCCATTATTATTTCCTGTCTGGTTGTGGGAGTGATAGGCTTATTAATTCTCCTTGGACTGCAGAGGAATTTAAAGCTGATTACAGAAGGGTTAATGAAGGCTTCCCAGGGAGATTTAACAGTAGATTTCGCCATGGGGGGCAAAAGTGAATTTGCCGTTTTGTCCAAACATGTAATGGATACCCTGGGCAACACGAAAAACCTTATATCCAGTGTGCAGAATACGACTCAGGATGTGTCCCTCTCCTCCAACAATGTGGGAAAAGTCTCCGATGTCATAAACACTTCCGTGGCTGCAATTTCCGATGCCATTGCAGAGATAAACAACGGGGTAAATCAGGAGGCAAATGAAGCGGAGGAATGTTTATCCAAAATGGATGCCCTCTCCGGCAAGATTCTCCGCACAGGAGATAAAATCTTAGAAGTGGAGCAGTTGGCTGACAGCACCAAACAGATGGTGCAGGATGGCTCCAACTCCATGGAACAGCTTATTGAACAGTCCCATGAAACCTTTGACATTACTGCAACTGTAAATGAAAAAGTAGATAAACTAATTGAACATTCTATCCAGATAGAGGAATTTGTAAATAACATAAACGATATTGCAGACCAGACCACCCTTTTATCCTTAAATGCATCCATTGAGGCTGCCAGGGCAGGACAGATGGGCCGTGGATTCACCGTTGTTGCGGAGGAAATTAAAAAACTCTCCGAAAACTCCATGGAATCCGCCAAAGCCATTGAGGATCTGGTGCGGCAGATTCATGTTATGACAGATGACGCAAAGACAGCCACCTCCCAGGCCCAGGGAATCGTGAAAAACCAACAGGAAATGGTGGAGACTACGAAACAGATGTTTTTGGATATGAATGAAGTTATTGAACATCTCCTGGACAATATGAAACAGGTTGCAGGAGAAATTGCCAGCATGGATATTGACCGGGCGGACACTTTAAATTCCATTAAAAATATTTCTGATGTAATTGAGGAGACTTTGGCATCCACCCACCAGGTAAGCGAGCGAATTAAAGAACAGGCTTCTATCATGAACGGATTGACAGACGCTACCCATCAGCTCAACGACAACACTACGGAATTAAACCATGCAGTAAGTAAATTCCAATTATAAATTCTTATAAAGGAGCAGTTATGGAAAACTTTACATTCTATACCCCCACAAAAGTTGTTTTTGGGCGGGACGCAGAAAAACAAATCGGAACACTTTTAAAAGAGCAGGGATGTAAAAAAGTGCTTCTTCACTACGGCGGCGGCAGCGCAAGCCGGAGCGGGCTGTTAAACCGGGTTGAAGTATCGCTGTTGGAAAACGAAATTTCTTTTATATCCCTGGGGGGCGTTAAGCCCAATCCAAGGCTTTCCCTTGTACATGAAGGGATTGAACTGTGTAAAAAATCAGGGGTGGATTTTATTCTTGCCATTGGCGGCGGCAGTGTCATTGACTCCGCAAAGGCTATTGGATACGGCATAGCGAATGAGGGGGAAGTGTGGGACTTTTATGAAAAGAAGCGCACCCCCGCATCCTGCCTTCCTGTGGGAGCCATTCTCACTATTGCAGCAGCGGGAAGCGAAATGAGCAATTCTTCCGTTATTACTAACGAAGATGGATGGCTGAAACGAGGATGCAATGCGGATGTAAGCCGATGCAAATTTGCCATTATGAATCCGGAACTTACCTTTACCCTGCCGGAATACCAGACGGCCTGCGGCTGTGTGGATATTATGATGCACACCATGGAGCGGTATTTTAATCAGTGTGAAAATATGGAACTTACAGACGGCATCAGCGAAGCTCTAATGCGGGATGTGATGAAATACGCAAAGGTTTTAAAAAGAGATCCCATCGACTACAACGCCAGAGCAGAAGTGATGTGGGCCAGTTCCCTTTCCCACAACGGACTTACTGGCTGCGGCACAGACGGAGGCGACTTTGCATCCCACCAGATTGAACATGAACTGGGCGGTATGTTTGATGTGGCCCACGGTGCAGGGCTTGCAGCAATCTGGGGAAGCTGGGCAAGGTACGTCTACAAGGAAAACCCGCTCCGCTTTGCCAAATTTGCCGTAAATGTCCACAATATCACCCCTTCTGACTGTGATCTTCTGCATCTGTCCCAAGACGAGATAGATTCCCTGGCCCTGTCAGGAATCAAAGCTATGGAAAATTTCTACCATTCCATAGATATGCCCATCTCCTTAACAGAGCTGGGAATAACTGTGACAGAAGAGCAAATCGAAGAACTGGCGGAAAAATGCACTTTTGGCCAGACAAGAACTGTGGGGATTGTAAAAAAACTGGACAAACAGGATATTATTCAGATATACCAGGCAGCCAGATAAGAATTACAGCTATTCTTCACAATAGCCACGCATATTGAACAGGAAAGAGAGGAACATCATGAACATTATCAGTACAGAAAAAGCACCGGGGGCAATTGGCCCTTATTCCCAGGGATATGAGGTAAACGGATTTATCTTTACCTCCGGCCAGATACCCATTCATCCCCAGGACGGCTCTATTGTTTCAGGGGGCATTGAAGCCCAGACAGAACAGAGCTGTAAAAATGTGGGCGCCATTTTATCTTCCGCCGGAAGCGGATTTGAAAACGTAGTAAAAACCACCTGTTTTCTTGCAAATATGGAAGACTTTGCCTCCTTTAATCAGGTTTATGCAAAGTATTTTATCTCCAAACCGGCCAGAAGCTGTGTTGCGGTAAAAGAGCTTCCCAAAGGGGTTCTCTGTGAAATCGAAGCCATTGCGGTAAAATAAAAAAATCCCCGCTTTTGCGGGGAATTTTTTTATACGTTGGTGTCAATTACGATTCCTTTCAATTCTTCCAAATGCTTCTGTAATTCTTCCATCTTCTTTTTCACCTCTTCATCCACAGAGGTATTAAGCGCATCGCTGTCGATAATCTGTTTCGCCATCTCCTGGGCAGTCTCTGCCGCAGATTCCGCTGCTTCCTCGGTCTCCTCTTTGTCCTCCTTAACAGCTTCCAGACGTTCTTCCAGTTCTTCTTTCTTCTCTTCCCGTTTCTCTGCTGCTTCCTGAATCTCCTCTGCCTTCTCGTCAATTTTATCTTTGGCATCTTCCATTAGCATACCCTGAATCTCTTTGGAAGCCGCCTCCATCAAATCTTCTTTGTTTCTCTGGGCATCCTGCATTACCTGGGAAGCGGGCCGGTCAATTTTAATCTGGCGGATTGCCTGGTTAATGGCCTGAATCTTAATCTCCGCCTTACCCACCTGCTTTGTGTAGTGGTCTCTCTCCTTATAAGCTTCAAGGGCTATCTTCTGGTAATCCGTGAGCTGGCCTTTAATCTCGTCATAGCGCTGCATTTCTTCCTTTGTCATAGGCTCTCCCATACCGGAACCCTGCCTTTGTTGTTTCAGCAAAATCTCTAAGTCTTTCTGCTCCTGGCTGTCATCCTCCACTTCAAACTCTTCTTTTGCCTGAGCCAGCTTATCATCTATCTCGCCGATTTTTTTCTGGTACTCTCCCAACAAATCAACTGTCTCTTTTACCTGATTCCTGGCATCATCAATGCTCTTGTCAATTTTCCGTTCCGTCTTATCCGCATCTTTCACCATTTTCGTGCCCTGTTTCACATATAAATGACGTTTCTGCGCAATCCTTTCCTGCACAGTCATATCGTTTCCGTTTTGAAACAGATTTCCCCCGAAAAGAGTATTTCTGCCCTGGTTCACATTCAAATTTACATTCATATCTCTGCCTCCTTGCAAACTGTTTCCCGTAACCCTTCATATTTTATATATCGGTTATTTCACCTATTCCCACACCCTGTTTTACTCCAAAAAATAGGCGTTTTATGACGTGCCATATCCTTTTCAGAAGAAAAAAGACCTCCACGTAAGGTAAATCAAGGTAAATACCAGGCCCACATAAAACAGGAGCAGCCCAAAGGACAGGCTTCTTCGGATAATGGTGTTGGTTTCCATAATCTTTTCCCTCTGCATGGCCAGCTTATGGGCATAAGAAACCTCATGCCCGGGCACAGGCTGTTTTAAAATTCTTCGCTTGAAAGAGCGCACAGCATCCATAAACCCTCCCAGGCTGTGGGTAAACACGGAACCTTCTGAAAGTTCATGGGGAATCTTTCTGTCCCTGTACACCGTTTTTCTCAGGAAAAGAACCACAAAATCCACCAGACTGTCAAATATCCTGAAAATCACCCCAAAAACAAAGGGCAGTATAGAAAGGAACAGGGGACGGTAAACCAGGTATTCCAAGTCCAGCCACCTGGGCCAGCAGTCTTTATACACACGGCTTTCCCTGCCTCCCTCTGTGAGAAATTTCAATATGAATATATAAATAAATATCCCAATTCCAATGGAAATAAAACCTCCCTTTAAGTTTTCTGTGCTAAAATAGGAAACTTTGTGTACCTCCCCGGAAAAATGAAAAAAGCCGTGGGAGAAATTTGCAATCCTGTCAGTAATTACATTGGGAAAAAGTCCAAGAACAGGCAAAAGCACTGCACTGCCCCCGATGGCAAGTTTTCCCCTCCATAAGAGATACTGCTCTTGTCTGTCAAATTCCCTTTGTACCATCAGGCTCCTGTTTTCCTCCACAAATATGGCTACATACAATTTTGTCATATAAGCCAGGGTCATACCCCCGCTGATTAAAAATATCCATTCCGAAATATGTAAAAATCCTGCGGCAGTGGTATTTCCCAGCTCCAAAAACAGCTCCCTGCCCTCCACAATACTTTCGTGGAGCAAGGTCTTGCTCACATAGCCGTTAAACAAAGGTATGCCTGCAATGCCAAGTGCTCCCGCAAGAAAGGTAATTTTTAAAAATGGTTTCTTTCTCCCATACCCCTGAATATCATTTAAGTTCAGCTTATGGAGATTCATCACTATCACCCCGGCAATCATAAACAGCGTCAATTTGATTAAAGAATGATTTAACATATGTAGAAATGTTCCCCCAACGGCAAGCCCCCGTTCCTCCAGTACGCTCTGCATCCCCGCCCCTGTCAAGATAAAGCCAATCTGGGACATGGAAGAACAGGCCAGGGTCCTTTTTAAATCCACAGAAAACACCGCCAGTAACGCTCCCAAAAACATGGTCAAAAGCCCCAGGATAAAAAGCAGCATGCCCCAGGGTTTATCATGGAGAAAAATATTGCAGCTCACCACCAAAATCCCAAAAACACCGGACTTTGTAAGAATTCCGGACAACAGCGCGGATGCGGGAGCAGGCGCCACAGGATGAGCCTTGGGAAGCCAGATATGCAGGGGAAAGGCCCCCGCTTTTGCTCCAAATCCCACGAGGGTACATATTCCTGCAATATATAATCCTGATTTATTTTCACATTCTTCCGCCGCTAAAAGTAAAGAAGACATATCCAATGTTCCCAGGAGCTCATAGAGCAAAAACAGCCCCATAAGAAGAACCAGCCCGCCAAAAACAGCCACCGCCAGGTAAGTATCAGCCGCCTGCAGAGCTTCCTTTGTCTCCTCCTGCGCCACCCACACATAGGAGGTAAAAGACATAATTTCAAAAAACACAAAGGTGGTAAACAAATCTGCAGATAAAAACACTCCCATGACAGCCCCAAGGGTCATAAGCTGGAAAAAGAAATACCTGTCCCTGTGGTCCCCATGGGCCATATATTCTTTGGAAAACAAGAGAGTCATCATCCACATAAAAGATGCTGTCAAGGCATAGACACACCGGAAGCCTTCCAGAGTAAAATGAAATCCCATGCCGCAGACCTGGGGCACATACAAATCTGCCTTTCCCAGCAAAAGAACCGTCCCGGCCACAAGTGCAAATTCGATTCCCCCGGCGGCTATAGCTGCCTTCACGCCGCCCTCTTTTCCCTTTCTTCCCATCACATAGGCAGCTGCTGCCATAATCATAGGGTATAAAACAAGAATAAATAAAACCGCATTTCCCTCCATGTGCTTTTCCTCCTGCTAAAAACTGCCCTGTGCAACCCTCATAAACAAATCCACAAATGGCTGGGAATGAATCCCCAGTAAAAACATTGCCGCTGCAAAAATCAAAAGGGGCAGAAGCATCCTAAAATTAGGGTCTTTCACATCTGCAATACTGTCATAGTCAAATCCCTCTCCGGGAAAATATCCCCGCACTACAATGGTAAGCATATACATAGCCGTAAGCAGCGCAGAGGCCAAAAGACAGCCGATTCCAAACCATGCCAGCACGTTTCCGCTGTCAATGGCTGCTGCTGCCAAATTCCACTTACTGATAAATCCGCACAGCCCCGGGGCCCCCATAAGGGCCACGGCAGATACAGTAAATATGGCAAAAACCCTGGGCATCCTCCTGGCAAATCCATCCAGTTCGTGAATATAATGCCTTCCTGTCTGATGCATAATCGCCCCAGCGCAAAAAAAGGAACAAATTTTCATAAAAGCATGGCACACCATATGGGTCAGCGCCGCCCCCAGTCCCAGAGGCGTCATAATCACCACCCCAAACAAAATATAGGACAGATTGCTGATCGTGGAATAGGCAAGCCTGCGCTTTAAATGGGTTTCCTTAAGGGCCATGCTGCACCCATACAAAATAGTAAACATCACAATAACCATCAAAAAATGCTGAGCAAAACTTCCCCTTAAGAATTCCGTTCCAAAACTGTAATATGTCACCCGCATAGCAGCAAATGCCCCTGATTTTACCACTGCCACCGCATGTAAAAGAGCCGTCACGGGAGTCGGGGCCACGCCGGCCTGGGGCAGCCAGGAATTAAAGGGGCAAATAGCCGCTTTCACCCCAAATCCCAGGAAAGTAAAAATATACACCAAGAGAAGAATATTTTCCTTTCCCCCTATTTTTCCAGGCTCCAGCACTCCTCCCAGCACAAAATCCGTGGTGCTGCCGTACAAAATAATAAATATCATTCCGATAAAGGCAAAGGCCGCCCCTCCAATGGAATAGCAGAGATATTTCCTGCTGGCTAAAATCGCCTCCCTGGTAAGGGTGTGCATCACCAAAGGCACCGTTACTAAAGTGAGAAGCTCATAGAAACAGTACATGGTAAGAAAATTATCCGCCAGGGCAATTCCCAGTGTCACGCCATACGTCATAGTGTAAAACAAGAAGAAAATATCCTCATGTTCTTCCTTTGCCATATACTCAAAAGAATATAATGTTGCCAACGGCCACAGAAAAGATACAAGCCCGGCAAACACACAGCCCAGGCCGTCTAATTCAAAGGCAATGGTTAGGTTTCCCGTAAAATAGAACAGGGTAATTCCTGCCTCCGGCCTGTGAAATAAAAGCAGCCACACCAAAACACTGTTTAAAAGCACCGAAATACCCAGGTAAGCCCTGAAAAATTCCTGTTTTTTCCGATAGACCAAGGGGGCAAAAAGCCCTGCTAACATAGGGAATACCACCACAAAACACAGCCATAATCTACTCATCCCGCACTCCCCCTACATGAGAAAATCTGCCGCAGCAGAAAGTATATTTGTAAAAACATTTGGAAACAGTCCAATTCCCAAAGTAAGCCCTGCAAAAATCAAAAGGGGAACCCGCATGGATAGAGGCGGCTCCTTCCCGGCAAACCTCCCGGCGTCATAGCCCTCCCCGGGAAAAAATCCCCGCATCGACAAGGGCAGAAGATACCCTGCGGTAAGCAGTGCGCTGAGAAGCAAAATCACAGGGCCAAGCCAGGAAAATACCGGTATCCCTGTGTGAAGCGCCCCTTCTGCCAGATACCATTTGCTGATAAACCCGCTGGTGGGCGGAATCCCAATAAGCCCCAGGGAAACAATGGTATAGCACCACATTGTCACCGGCATTCCCTTTGCCACGCCCCGGAGTTCCTCCACTCGCTTGCACCCCGTCATATAAATGATAGCCGCTGCCGTGAAGAATAACGCCACTTTAATAAAAACATGGGCTATGATGTGAAGCAGGGAGCCGGTCATTGCCTGAACCTCAAAGAGAGACAGCCCGAAAAGTATGTAGGAGAGCTGGCTTACTGTGGAATAAGCCAGCCTCTTTTTTAAAACCGGCTCCCGGAAAGCCAGAAGCGAACCCAAAAACACCGTAAGAAGAGAAAGTATCATCCACCACTGCTGCACCCAGCTCCCCCGAAGAAAATCCACGCCGATAATCTCATATACCACACGGATTAACGCCAGTATCCCCCCTTTTACAATAATACCGGAAAGCACTGCCGAGGCAGGCCCCGGAGCTGCAGGGTGGGCAGCGGTAAGCCAGGCATGCATGGGAAACATTCCGGCTTTTACGGAAAATCCCAAAATCATAAGCATAGCCACTACAAAAAACAATGTCTCATTCTCCCGGAATACGGAAGGGTCAATCACCCCGCCTGGAGTAAATTCTAAGGTCTTTGCATATCTTCCTATAAAAAACACCCCAAAAAGGGCCATATAGGCCCCTGCAAAAGAATAAAACAGATACTTAAGCCCCGCCATCACCGCCTCCTTTGTCTGAGTGTGCAGCACCAGGGGCAGGGCGGTAAGTGTCATAAACTCATAGAAAAGATAAAGGGTGATTAAATTTCCCGAAAAATCCAATCCAAATAGCACTCCGTACAGAATCAGATAAAAACCATAAAACCTCTGCTCATTTTTTTCATGCTTCATATACTCAAAAGAAAAAAGTCCCCCCAAAAGCCATACCAAAACCATGAGAGAAGCAAAAAGACGTCCCACTGTATCTACTTTTAAATAAATGGGAAGAGATTTTGTCAGATAAAAAACAGTAACCCCCTCTGAGACACGAAACATGGCAAAAAGCCCCCACAGTGCATTAACCCCCAGCACAGTTCCCACATAGGCCAGGAGGGGCTTTCGATTTTGATATTTAATTACGGTGAGCAGCATGATACCTGCCAAAATAGGAAACACTATGGGAAACAGCAGAATATGATTCATATCTTTTTCTCCTTTATTGCAATATGGTAAGCCCCTGGGTAATCCAATTTGTAATAGGCTGGGAAAAAAGCCCCAGCAAAAGATTTAAGAGAATAAAACACCCAAGAGTTATGGCGTAACTGACTTTATATCCGAAAGCCGTAACTTCATATTTTTTGTCCGTGGGAGTATAAATACGAATCACCGTCTTCATAAAGTAAATGGCGTTAAGCACTGTGCTCACCGCCAGGACAACCAAAGCTGCCAGCGCCTTCCCCTGGCTCTGTACCGCTGCCTGGGCAAAGAGCAGTTTGCTGATAAAACCGGAAAAAAGGGGAATTCCCACCATGGACAAAGCTCCCACCAGAAAAGCTGCCCCAGCCAGCCGGTTCCGGTATGCAGCCCCTGTGAGCTCGTCAAATTCCTTATGGCCTCCAGAGGCGTCTGTCAAACCCACTGCCGCCACAAACAGCAAAGATTTTGTGGCTCCATGAGACAGGATGTGAAAGACGCTTGCCACCATCCCCGCCCCTGTCCCCAGGCCAAATCCCATATAGATATACCCAATCTGGGCCACGGAGGAATAAGAAATCATTCTACGGATATCATTTTCCCTTATGGCGCTCACAGAGCCCATAATCATTCCTGCCAATCCAAAGACAAAGAGCACATTGATAATCCGGCTTCCAAAAAACACCTCGAAACCTATCACCCTGTAAATCAGCTTAATCAGCAGAAAAATGTAGCCCTTTGATACCAAAGAGGACAACATAGCCGCAGAAGATACCGTGGAATAGCCGTAGGCATCAGGCAGCCAAGCATGAAAGGGAAATAAAGCGCTTTTTATAGCCAATCCCACCACAATAAGGGCAATGGCAACCATCATGGGAATCCGGTACGTCCCTGCCGCCATAATATTGGAAATACTGGTATAGAGATACTCCATCAAAAGATGCCCCGTCATATCGTAGAGTATACAAATTCCAATAAGAAACAGCCCGGAACCTAAAAGGCTCATAATCATATACCTTGTGGCAGCTTCAATGGTCCTACCGTGTTCCGTGATTACAATCATGCCGCAAGCGGAGATCGTATTAATTTCCACAAAGACATAGGCCGTAAAAATATCATTGGTATAAACAAGTGCCAGCAGGGAACTAAGCAAAAGATTAATCATGATATAATAAAGTTTTTCCTTGCCGGGATCAATTTCCATGCGAATCTTCTCCCTGCCTCCGTTTAGGGAAAGCAGCATAATGACGGAAAAAAATAATGCCATTCCCGCCTCTAAACTGCCAAAACGAATCTCGTTTCCGAAGGGAGCCGGAAAATGTCCCATCTGATAGACATAACTTTTCCCAGAGGTAAGAGTAAACATAAGTACGGCCGCAGATAAAATCCCCACAAGGGTTACCACAAAAGTATTCAGATACCTCGCCCATCTCCTGTTTAACGCCGAACTGATGATTGCCGAAAACATGGTAAGCAGTATGCACAGACAGGGAAAATTCAAAATCATCTCCATTTAGCGACCTTCCTTTTTCAATCTTGTGGATATCTCGTCCAAATCCAGGGTATGATACCTCCGGTACAGACGGATGGTGAGAGAAAGCATCAGGGCCGTCACCGACACAGAGACTACAATCCCGGTAAGAACCAAACCGCTTGGCACCGGGTTAATATAAGTATCAGGACTAAAATCCCCGTTTTTAATAATAGGGGCGATATGCCCGGTAATATACCCTTTCTCCGCCAAAAAGAGATACACCGCCGTGTCCATAATATTTAAGCCGATAATTTTTTTAATCATGTTCTTTTGCAAAAGCAGATTGGTAAATCCAATGCCAAACAAAACCATTGCCACAACTTCCCCGTAATTTTGTACAAGATTCCCTCCCATTTACAATCCCCCTCTCCGAAACAGGGCGTAAAAGGCATACATGGTACAGGCTACCTCCGACCCTACAAATATATTAATGGGAAGAGTAATCCCCCCGCTTAAAATTTTTCCCGGCTCCCCTAAAGGCACAAGGCAGGGCAGCCCGTTTGCCCCGGTGAGAAAGTAGTAAGCCACAATACAGCCGTAGCACACCAGGGCAGTGACCTTTACCACCGTATAAACCTTCTCATTAAAAAACTTTTCCGTTTTGTTAAAACCAAATGCCGCCACATACAAAATCAGCCCCGCTCCAATCATAGCTCCCCCGGAAAACCCTCCACCTGGTGACAGATGGCCGTTTAAAATCACATAAATGCCAAAGAGAAAGACAATGGGCACTAAAATGGAAGCGGCTTTTTGCAAAATCACATCATTTTTCGGTTCAAAATCCCTGTCATTGGAATCCGCATTTTCCTTTATCTTATCCTCATCCACCATTAAAAGAATCATGACACAGCAGGTTGCGATAAACAGCACGTTTGTCTCCCCAAAAGTGTCAAAGGCACGGTAGGAAAGAATCATCCCGGTTACAATATTCACCGCTCCCGTATCCCTAAGCCCCTCTTTGATATAGGTTTCCGACACAATATTATTATCCGGGTTGGCCGCATTTCCCACCCGTGGCAGATAGGAGACTGTGACAATCAAAATGGCAACCAATGCCAGGCAAAATAAAATACTTAAGAACTTATAAGCCTTTTCAAACAACAGCAGCTCTTTATTCTTGGTCTGGTCATACACCTCCGCCAAAACCTGCTGATGGTCTTTCATCCGCTCCTCAATACTCTCCTCTGTCTCCTCCGGCTCCCTCTGAGGCTTCATTTCCATGTTTCCCACATACATATCCTTTTCCCCGGAAAGCCACCGAAAAAAATGGAAAGCAAATGTTTTTTCATACTTCTTCTGGTCCCTGATCCTGCTCATGGCTCTCCTCCCTGTCTCCGTCATCCTGCATGGCGCGAATTTTCTTTAGCGTGACAAAAAACAACACCGATGTCACCCCCGCTCCCACCGCCGCCTCTGTAATGGCTAAATCCGGTGACTCCAGCAGAATCCAAATCAAGGACATCACAAGACTATATGACATATAAATTAAAATAGAATTTAATAAATTTTTAGAAAAGCTGACAGAAATGGCACACACCACCAGAAATCCCAGCAAAATCATATTAAATATGTTCATCCCTTATCTCCTTTTCCGCCTCCTCTAAAGTGAGGATACGCAGATGGTCTGTGACCTGCTCATCTGTGGTGTACTCCATCCGGGAAAGCACATGGGAAGAAACCGGGGAGGCAATCCAGAAAAACAAAAGCACAAGAAGCATTTTGGCCGTGACAAGATTCGCCCCGTTGGCAATCATAAGGCCGATGAGACAAAGCCCCAGCCCCAGGGTATCCCCTGTAGCCGCAATCTGCATCCTGTTCAACACAAACCGAAAACGGTACATGCCAAAAATTTCCACCAAAAAAATCACCACGCCTCCCAGCAGAAACACCGCCGCAAAAATGAAACGAATCCACTCAAGAATCTCCATTCCCCTTTTCCCCCTTCTTTTTCCTTTCCAGGTATACGCCCATATACACTTTGCTTATAATAATAACAGCCAGAAAACTAATCATGGCATAGATAATGGCCACATCCAAAAGATACCCTTCCTGCATCATTACCGCCAGAATACTAATGGCTGCAATTACCATCGTCCCCATCATATTAATGGCCATAATCCGGTCGGCGACCCTTGGGCCAATCACTGCGCGGATTAGGCACAAAAGGAACAGGACGGCCAAAATGATTAGCACTGCCAAAAACAAATTGTGAAATGAATGCAAAATTTCCGGTGTTTTACTGCCCATTCTCTCTACTCTCCTTTTGCCAAAGCTTCCATTCTCCGCAGCCGTTTCACAAACACGCTCTCACTTATCCCCTGCACCAAATCTCGGTCTAAGGCATGTACCGTAAATTCATCCCCCTCCACGGATATGGTGATGGTTCCCGGGGTAAGGGTAATGGAATTTGCCAGAACTGCCTTTGCCATATCAGTTTTTAAATCTGTTTTAAACTTTACTATCACAGGATCTATCTCATAGCGGAAAGACAGGGCCAGGCGGATGGCATCCACATTCGCCTTAACAATTTCCCGCACCAGGACAAGAAAATATACGAAAATACAGGAAAACAGCCTGTAAAATCCCAGCTCTTTCTTTGGGGAATAATCCAAAAACCTGCACTCAAACAAAAAAACCGCCCCGGAAATAACAAGGCCAAAACAGGCAATCTCCATATTCCACTGTCCATTCATAACCACCCACAACAAAAATAAGCCCACAAACATGTTTTTTCTCCTGATATGATAAACCGCACATAAACTCTCATCCCCATTATAACTTAAATAGGCCGGCTTGTATAGGAAATCGCTTAAGTTTACAGGAAAAGACAGCAGAAACAGACAATCTCTTACCTTTTACCTACAAAAACAATCCACTTGGCAAAAAACTATTTACATCCATTCCCGCTTATTTTAAAATATACTTTGTAAACACAAAGCATTGATTAACAAATTAGAAGAAAAGAGGTTACAACCGTGAAAAAAAGAAATATCTTTTGGGGAATATTCTTTATTTTAGCCGCCGTATTTTTACTGGTGAGCAATCTGGGAATCGTGCCTGATATTGGAGCCGCCACTGTTTTGGCAACGGCATTTTCCCTGTGGCTTTTCATTGACGGCCTGAGATATCTGCACTTTTACAGCATCACATTCGCCATTGCATTTTTCTATATTATTTTTGACGAGCCCTTGCACATTGATGTCATTTCCCCCTGGACTGCCCTGACAGCAGCCCTGCTCTCAGGAATCGGGCTGTCCCTTCTATTTGGCTGGAAAAAAAAGAGATATTTTTCCGTAGATATGGAATATGACTGGAATAATAAAAAAAACAACGAACACTGCAGCGGAAAAAGTATTCACTGTGAAAACAGCTTTGGCTCAGTAAAACGTTATATTAACTTCGATGATTTTTGCATGGCACGCATAGATAACAACTTCGGAAGCATCAAAGTATACTTTGACAATTCCATTATCCAGGGAGACAGCGCCTATGTGGATATTGACAACAATTTTGGAGAGACGGTTCTATATATTCCAAAGGAGTGGAAAGTACAGACGAACTTAAGCCGTTCTTTCGGCTCTGTGGAAGAATTCGGCTCATCCATAGGCACCAGCAATGCAACCCTCTATATTCAGGGGGATACAAGTTTCGGACATATTGCAATTCACTACGTTTAACAAATTTCTCTTTCGCCAGTGCACTCTCAGCATATAATGTATCGAAATATCGATTGGAAAGCAACCCCACAATTATGGTATCAATCCCCTGCTTCAATCTCATGGCATATCCCCAAAGCGCATCTACAGAAACTTCAAAAAATCTGCACTTGGTTTAGAGGCAAAATAGAGC
>Ga0137307_100428_pt1 | contig 57129 bp, 50 predicted proteins | sample NAcewD2O_March_2_FD_97180 | JGI IMG/M metagenome (GOLD analysis project Ga0137307, IMG submission 97180) | Mouse cecal microbial communities from Vienna, Austria - N-Acetylglucosamine amended D2O_March | ecosystem: Host-associated > Mammals > Digestive system > Large intestine > Cecum | place... | reverse complement strand
TTTTACTGTGGCGCAACCAATTCTAAGCCCTGTAAAAGAGCCGGGTCCCCCCGCCGTTGCAATGGCGTCCAAAGTATTTAAATCAAGCCCAATCATATCCGCCAAATCCTTTAGCATGGGAAGCAGTGTCTGGGAATGAGTCTTTTTATAGTTTACGGTATATTCTCCCAGCATGATATTATCCTGCACAACTGCCACACTTGCCACCAGGCCGGAACTGTCAACTCCTAAAATTTTCATGGCTCCACCTCTGTAATGGTTATCCTACGATAATCAAATCCTTTTTCCAAATCTTTTTCGATGCGTATTTCTTTCCTGTTTGGGGGAAGAATTTCCTCAATAAGGCCGGCCCACTCTATGATAGTCACCCCTTCTCCGTAAAAACAGTCCTCATATCCTATTTCTTCCATTTCCTCCACATCTGCAATGCGGTAGACGTCAAAGTGGTAAAAGGGAAGCCGGCCGCTTTCATAGATTTGTACAATGGTAAATGTAGGGCTGCTTACAGGCTCTTCTATGGAAAGTCCCGCTGCCACCCCCTGGGTAAATACAGTTTTTCCCACTCCCAGCTCCCCCGTTAAGGTATACACATCCCCGGCTTGGGCTGCTCTTCCAATTCTCTTTCCCAATTCCGCCGTTTCCTCCCTGGAAAATGTTTCGTATATGGTCTGCAATCTTTTTCCCTCTTTCATTTTTTTAATTTCAGGCGGTAACTTGGCAGCTTTTCCTTCAATATTCCCCGGAAATTATCATACTCCCCCCCAATCTGGTCTTTGGGAAGGACAAAGGCATTGATTCTGCTGCTGTAAACCAAAATATTGCTCTTGGTCTCCACCACTTTGTAAATTTGCTCCCAGGGTAAATCTGCCTTCTCCCCCTTTTGCGAGGAAGTAATTTTTTCCTCTGTCACGGTAAAATGCAGGGCCTCTTTAAAAACTTCCGAGGACAGTATTTGGCGCTTTGCCCGAAGATACAGGGAAACGGGCATATACAAAAGAAACAGGATTCCAAAAAGAATATACAAAAGGGTATACATTGTCTCCACGCCGCCGTAAGTCTTAGCCGCCACAAAGAATACAAGGACAGCTATGACAACAGAGGCGCCCCCATGTATCCCGGAATAGGTGTGGTACATACTGAAACGGTACATATCTCGCACCGTCAGTTTGATGTCAAATTCACTTTTCATTTCATCCTCCTTCCGTAAAGCGATTCCCGCTACAATTTCATCGTAAGCTGAATCCTCTGTTTTTTTAGGTCGACGCTTATAACCTTTACTTCCACAATATCCCCCACACTGACTACCTCTAAGGGATGTTTAATAAATTTGTCGCACATCTGGGAGATGTGCACCAGGCCGTCCTGGTGTACGCCGATATCCACAAATGCCCCAAAATCAATGACATTGCGCACAGTGCCCTTTAACACCATGCCGGGGGTTAAATCTTTCATCTCCATGACATCGCTTCGCAAAATAGGTTTGGGCATATCTTCCCTTGGATCCCTTGCAGGCTTTTCCAATTCCTTTACAATATCCTCTAAGGTCAGGGCCCCGATTCCCAGCTCTTCCGCCAGTTTCTTATAATCTGCTATTTTTTTGGATATTCCCTTTAAATTTCCTTCCCGGATATCATTTGGGGCATAGCCCAATTTATCCATAAGTTTTTCTGTGGCTTCATAACTTTCCGGGTGCACGCTGGTGGCATCCAACGGATTTTTCCCATCTTGAATCCGCAGAAATCCGGCGCACTGCTCATAGGCCTTCGGCCCTAATTTTGCCACTTTTAAGAGCTGGTTCCTGGATGTAAACCTGCCGTTTTCCTCCCGGTACAGCACAATGTTTTTGGCAATGGCTTTGCTGATGCCGGAAATATATTCCAGAAGGGAGGCGGATGCAGTGTTTAAATCCACCCCCACTTTATTTACACAGTCCTCCACTACGCCCCCTAAGGCTTCCCCCAGTTTTTTCTGGTTCATATCGTGCTGATACTGCCCCACCCCAATGGATTTTGGGTCTATTTTTACCAGCTCCGCCAAAGGGTCCTGGAGACGTCTGGCAATGGACGCCGCGCTTCTCTGTCCCACGTCAAAATTGGGAAATTCCTCTGTGGCAAGCTTACTTGCGGAGTACACGGAGGCCCCGGCTTCATTTACAATCACATACTGTACCGGGTCTTTTATCTCTTTTAACAAATCCACAATCACCATCTCGGATTCCCTGGAGGCCGTTCCGTTTCCCACGGAAATCAGAGTGATATGATATTTTGCAATCAGATCCTTTAAAACCTTTTTTGCCTCCTCCACCTTATTCTGGGGAGCTGTGGGAAAAATTACAACGGTGTCCAAGACTTTTCCTGTGGAGTCCACCACCGCCAGCTTGCATCCCGTGCGGAAGGCAGGGTCCCACCCCAGCACAGTCTGGTTGGTAATGGGGGGCTGCATTAAAAGCTGCTCTAAGTTTTTCCCAAATACTTTAATGGCCCCGTCCTCGGCCTTTTCTGTGAGCTCGTTTCGTATTTCCCGCTCGATTGCAGGGGCAATGAGCCGTTTGTAGCTGTCGGCAATTACCTCTTTTAACACAGGGGTGGTATATTGGTTGTCCCTTGTAATTATTTTTTTCTCCAGATAGCGGAGCACATCCTCCTCCGGCGCCTCCACTTTCACCGTAAGGATTTTTTCCCCTTCCCCCCGGTTTAGTGCAAGGATTCTGTGTCCCGCCAGCCTGTTTAACGCCTCGTCAAATTCATAATACATTTCATAGACGGATTCCGCCTCTTTATCCTTGGCTGCGGATACGATTCGCCCTTTTTTCATGGTAAGCTCCCGGATATAAATCCGGTAATCCGCCTCGTCGGAAATAAATTCCGCAATAATATCCCCGGCTCCCTCTAAGGCTTCCTGGGGGGTATTTACTCCCTTTTCCCCATCTACAAATTTTTCCGCTTCTTCTAAAATCTCATGTTCCACCATCTGCAGGGAAATCATGTTTGCAAAGGGCTCCAATCCCTTTTCTTTGGCAATGGTTGCCCTTGTCCTCCGCTTGGGGCGGTAAGGGCGGTATAAATCATCTACCACCACCATGGTTTCCGCCGCCAAAATCTGGCTTTTTAATTCTTCTGTGAGTTTTCCCTGCTCCTCAATGCTGGCAAGAACCTGCTGCTTTTTCTCCTCCAAATTTCTCAGATAATTTAATCTGTCATAAAGGCTCCTTAACACTTCGTCGTTTAAGGCCCCTGTAGCTTCTTTTCTGTACCTGGCAATAAATGGGATGGTGTTTCCCTCGTCAATTAATTTTACGGCGGCTTCCGCCTGATGCTTTTTAATTCCCAGTTCTTCTGCAAGTATTTCCGTTATTTCCATCTTCTATTTCCTTCCCTGCTATCATTACAAATTTAATCTATTATATCTAATTTTGTCTTTGGGTTCAAGATGCTTTCTGCTTGAGTTTCCCCGGCTGGGGTGTTAAAATATAAAGAACTTGCAAATTCAGGAGGTTTTTATGGACGATAAAAAAATATCTTACCCAGCCACTCCCCCCTATGAAAACAGACGCTCTCCGGGAATGGCCACCGCATCCCTAGTGCTGGGCATACTCTCCCTCGCCACATCTTTTTGTTTGTATTTTGCCCTGCCCTGCGGCGCACTGGGAATTATCCTGGCACTGTTATCCCGGGGCGGAACCCGCTCTATGGACAACCAGGCAACTGTGGGCTTAATCTTAAGTGCCTGCGGACTATTTTTTACCATTTGCCTATGGGGATTTGCCCTGTTGTTCACATTCCAGGTATACGGCGGATGGGACGGGATTTTAAGGGAATTCATGAATATCTATGGGGTGGAATCTATGGAAGAATTAAATCAGCTTTTTTACCAGTAATGTCCCAGCAGCTTCAAAATATCCTGATGGAATACCAGCAAAATCCCGTTTTTTATAAAAAAATTAACCGCCACAAGCCCAAGGGCAATCCAGAGATAAGCGTCCCTGTAACGCATGCTTGCCCGTATTTTTCCGCGGCTGATACGCTGGATGGAATGGGTTGCCATATACCACAGATAGATTGCGGCAGCATACGGTACAATGGGGTGATAGAAAAAAGACAGCAGCCATTTCCCCTTCAAAAGCGCTGCCACCGCCCTGGTTCCACCGCATCCTGGACAGTAAAGCCCGGTAAGTTTCAAAAACATGCAGGGCATTAAAAATCTCCCCAGAGAAATGGGGAACATTTTGTACAGAAGATATAACATCAGGACAACCCCTAAAAATGACGCCCCAACGGCGTAAAATGCCTGTTCTGTTTTTTCTTGTTGGCTTCGGTTTATCTTTGACATGGATACCTCCGTTTTTTCTCAAACTACATTATAACAGATTTTCACAAAATTCTGTTGAGTTTTTTTCCAGTTTTGCTATAATAAAATTATGTAAAATATTTAAAAAAGGAGGGCACTGTTATGGCAATCAGTGGCGTTTCCGCCTATTTGGGCTACTCATATTATGGAAATACAAATTCAGGGAATCATAGCATTACCAGTGAAAAGTCAAACCAAGCGGTTTCCGACCAGGTGAAAAAAACCGGAAGGCGCTCCTCACCGGCGGAATGTGAGACCTGTAAAAACCGCAAGTATCAGGACGGATCCGATGAAAATGTATCTTTTAAAACGGCACAGCATGTATCCCCTTCCGCATCTGGTGCAGCAGTGCGTTCACACGAAGCAGAACATGTGAAAAACGCCTATTCCAAGGCGGCGAAAGAAAACGGACAGGTGATTTCTGCGGGAGTTTCTATCCAGACGGCAGTCTGCCCGGAATGCGGCAGCGTCTATACGGCAGGCGGGGAAACGAGAACCGTGGTAAAATATTCTGACGAGTCCAATCCCTACCAGCAAAACCAAAAATCACTGGATGCAGTCAAATATGTGGGCGCCAATGTTGATTACGCCGCATAAACACCGAAGGAGTACTTGATTTTATGAATTTATCTTGTAAAGAGTTAAAGCGGCAGGCAAGAGAGACACTAAACGGGCGCTACGGGCTTCCCATGAACGTAAATGTGATGACAGGGCTTATGGTCTTTGCCGCTTCTTTCCCTTTTAATTATTCGTTTCAGAAAAATCCCGGCACCCTGCAGTTGGTAACATATTACTTTGCCGCTTTCATTATTTCCCTGTTATCCATTGTACTAACCTGCGGAATTATCCGCATCCATCTGGATATGTCCCGGGGAAAAGAAAGGACATTTGCCGACTTGTTTTACTACTTTAGCAGAAAACCGGACAGGCTGATTCTGGCACAGTTATCCCTGATGCTGAAGATATTTGCGGCAGCAATTCCAGCGATAATCTGTGCCATGTATTATTTCAGGTTCCCATCCCTGACATGGATGGCACTGATGATAATTGCTTTCCTTGTATCCGCTTTTTTCATCTGTTACCTCTCCCTCACATACAGCCTTATTTACTATTTTTTAGTGGATAATGACTCCTTGGGGGTTTCCGATGCATTCTGCTTAAGCCGGGAACACATGAAAGGGAACAGAGGCAGATTGTTATATATTGCTTTCAGTTTTATAGGCATGGCTTTGCTGGGCCTTTTATCTTTCGGCATTGGTTTTCTCTGGATATACCCGTATATCAGCCAGACCATTGCCGTATTTTACCGTAATATCATAGGGGAGGTTTCCTAAAATGACAAAAAGATGGTGGCATGATAAAGTTGCATATCAAATTTATCCCAAGAGTTTCTGCGACAGCAATGGAGACGGAATCGGGGACTTAGGCGGTATTATCTCTAAGTTAGACTACTTAAAAGACCTTGGCGTTGATATTATCTGGCTCTCCCCAATTTATGAATCCCCATTTGTGGATCAGGGATACGACATATCAGATTATTACAAAATCGCCCAGTGTTTCGGCACCATGGAGGAATTTGACACTCTTTTGGCGGAAGCTAAAAGCCGGAATATGTATGTAATTATGGATTTGGTGGTAAACCACTGTTCCAGCCAGCACAAATGGTTTCAAGAGGCTCTGGCGAATCCCAAAAGCGAATACCGGGACTATTTCTATTTTGTAAAGGGGAAAAACGGACAGCCCCCTAGCAATTACCGCTCCTATTTTGGAGGAAGTACCTGGGAACCTGTAAAAGGCGAAAAGGATATGTACTATCTGCACATGTTTGCCAAAGAACAGCCGGACTTAAACTGGGAAAATCCGAAAGTCCGGGAGCAGATTTACCGCATGATAAACTGGTGGCTGAACAAGGGCCTTGCAGGATTCCGTATTGACGCCATTATTAATATCAAAAAAGACTTGGAATTTCCCTCCTTTGAAGCGGACGGTGAGGACGGTCTTGTCTCCTGCACCAAAATGGTGGATGAAGTTACCGGAGTGGGGGATTTCTTAAAAGAAATGAGCGCCGTAACTTTTGAACCTAAGGATGCCTTTACCGTAGGGGAAGTTTTCAACATGAAGAAGGAGGAAATGGAAGCTTTTATCGGGGAGGAAGGGTATTTTTCCAGTATGTTTGACTTTTCCGCCCATCTCCTTACTCTGGGGGAACACGGCTGGTATGACGCCAAACCTGTAGAATTTAAAGCGTGGAGACAAACCCTTATCTCCTCCCAGCTGGAAGCGGAGGGCATTGGGTTTAAATCAAATATTATTGAAAATCATGACGAGCCCAGAGGCGTCTGTACGTTCCTGCCGGATTACGCTAGAAACGAACAGGGAAAAAAAATGCTGGCCACCACCTTCCTCACCCTTCGGGGGATTCCCTTTATCTATCAGGGGCAGGAGATCGGCATGACAAACTGCCGCCGGAATGATATCAGCGAATATGACGATATTAACACCCACGACCAATATCAGGTTGCCTTAGATGCAGGCCTGACAAAGGAGGAGGCATTAAAGGTCTGCCACGACCACAGCAGGGACAATGCCAGAACCCCCATGCAGTGGAAAGCCACAAAACATGCTGGCTTTACCGCAGGAACCCCATGGCTGCCTGTAAACCTGAATTATTTTTCTGTAAATGTGGAAACCCAGGCAAGAAAACCGGAATCTCTGCTCAATTATTATAAAGAACTTATTGCCCTGCGGAAATTTCCGGCTTACAGTGAAATTTTTGTCTATGGGGACTTTGTTCCCGCCTTTTTGGAGTATGACAATATTTTTGCCTACTATCGTTCACTGGCGGATACTTCCGTACAGATACTGGTCATTGCCAATTACGGCCGGGAAATCCAGACACTTCCCTTGGGAAATATGCTGGTCGAAAAGGTTCTTCTAATGAACACGGATTTCAAAGACGACCTGCGAAGGGAAGCCCGGGGCAAATGCTGCGTTACCCTGCAGTCCTGCGAGGCAGTGGTTTTGCTGGTATCGGAAATTTAAATACAAACAGAAAATATCTCCCTGGAGACATGGATAAAAAAAGAAGCCTTTCATGGGCTTCTTTTTCATTTACAACTGAGTCTCCACAAATATATCATAGATTGCTTTTATGGCATTGTCAAAATCACTGTTTGCCACACCGATGATAATATTCAACTCGCTGGAGCCCTGGTCAATCATTTTTACATTTACATTTGCATGAGACAACGCAGAGAAAATCCGTCCCGCCGTCCCCCGGGTAGATTTCATTCCCCTTCCCACCACGGCAATCAGGGCCAAATCTCCGTCTAAGTCAATGACATCCGGCTCTGCCAGGCGATGGATAGAGGAGAGCACCTGCTGTTCTTTTCCCGCAAATTCCTCCTGGTGCACAAATACAGTCATAGTGTCAATCCCGGAGGGCATATGTTCGAAGGAAATACCATGCATCTCAAAGGCTTCCAAAACCTTTCTGCCGAATCCGATTTCCGTATTCATCATATCTTTTTCCACATTAACCGCCACAAAACCTTTTTTTCCCGCAACTCCCGTAATGGTATAAAGGGATGGCTGGCAGGTATTTTCCACAATTAAAGTCCCCTCGTCTTCCGGGACATTTGTATTTCGGATATTAATGGGAATACCGGCTTTGCGCACGGGGAAAACCGCATCTTCATGGAGAACAGTCGCCCCCATATAAGATAACTCCCTTAACTCCCGGTAAGTGATGACTTTAATGGCCTTGGGGTTTTTAATAATCCTTGGATCCGCCACCAGAAATCCGGAGACATCCGTCCAGTTTTCATACATATCCGCCCGGCAGGCTTTTGCCACAATAGAGCCTGTGATATCAGAGCCGCCACGGGAGAATGTAACTACCGTACCGTCCTCTTTTGCCCCGTAAAATCCAGGGATTACTGCATACTCACTTTGTTTTAAGCGCTCCTTTAAAATCTCATTGGTGGTATCCGCATCAAACTCTCCCTGCTCGTCAAAGCGGATCACCTGGGCTGCGTCAATAAAATCAAACCCCAGGTAGTTTGCCATAATAATCCCGTTTAAATATTCTCCTCTGGAGGCAGCATAATCTTTCCCTGCCTTTGCCGCAAAATTAGCCGCAATAATATTAAACTCTTCCTCTAAAGAGAGCTTTAAATGCAGGCCGTTGATAATAGCATTATAACGATCCCTGATTTTCTTTAACTTAATTTTAAAATCGCCCTCTTCTTCCGCTGTCTCATAGCAGTCATAGAGCATATCCGTCACTTTGGTGTCCTTGTCATTGCGCTTTCCAGGGGCGCTTGGCACCACATACCTGCGGTGCTTATCGCTGTGGATAATATCCCCTACTTTAGAAAACTGGCCTGCGCTTGCCAGTGAACTGCCGCCGAATTTTACTACTTTAATCATGACTTTACTCCTCTTAGCTTTTCACTTCCCGGAAAACAGGTAATCAATTAATGTGTGGCCCTCCGCCACAAAATTCTCCGTCTTTCCGGCTTCCTCCTCATTGTATGCCCAGGAATGGCTCTGTTCCTTTGTACTGTCGTACAAAAGATAGGGAACGCTGTCCCCGGTGTGGGTGCGGATACAGATAGGGGTGGGGTGGTCCGGTAAAATCACCATACGAAAATCTTCCCCCGCTTCCCGAAGCCCTTCCACAATGGGACGAATCAGCCGCTTATCCAGGTTTTCAATGGCTGCCACTTTCCGCTCCACACTTCCCTGATGACCCATCTCATCCGGTGCTTCTAAATGTACATAGACAAAATCATACCCTTCTTTTGTCAAAACGTCAACTGCTGCTTTGGCTTTTCCCTCATAATTTGTATGAAGCCCTCCGTTTGCCCCCTCCACTGTCACCACTTTCATGGAGGAACCCACGGCAATTCCCTTTAGTAAATCCACTGCGGAAATCATAGCGCCTTTTTTCTTTGTTTTTTCTTCAAATCCGCTTAGGGCAGGTTTTGTTCCTGCTCCCCAAAACCAACAGGAATTAGCAGGCTTTAAGCCTTTTTTTCTCCTCTCTGCATTTATGGGATGATTTACAAGAATATCGTAACTCTTTTTCATCATCTCTCTTAACTCTCTATTTTCCGGAAGCTTGTCCCCGATTTTCTGTCCCAGCACGTCGTGGGGCTGCACCAGCTCCGCCACCTGGCCTTTGTCCCAGATTAAGAGATGGCGGTAGCTTGTTCCCACATAAAACCGGAAGGTATCTGTCTCCAGTTCCTTTCTCACCGCATCCAGTAAAACAGCCGCATCCTCTGTGGAAATCTCGTCGGAGCTGTGGTCTATAATCCTGCGCTCCTCATAGGTATCTTCCTCTTCGGAGAGGGTAACGATATTGCACCTTAAGGCAATATCCGTATCTTTCATGGGAACCCCAATGCTCAAAGCCTCTAAGGGAGAACGGCCGGAATAATACTTCCTGGGATTATACCCCAAAACAGATAAGTTTGCCGTGTCGCTGCCCGGCTTCATTCCATCTGGCACCGTATGTACCATGCCGATTTCCCCCTTTGCCGCAAGCTCGTCCATCATGGGAGTATCCCCATAGGCAAGAGGAGTCTTTCCTCCCAGGGATTCAATGGGGCGGTCTGCCATCCCATCCCCTAATATCACTAAATATTTCATAATATGTTCCTCTCTGCTTCCTTATCCTATTCAGCAACCCGGATAATGGATAAAGTTGTAACATTTTCAATTTTTTTGTAAAACTCTTCCTCTTTTATAACAGGGGTGATAAACCCAAACTCTCCCCCTATCTCAGGAATCTCCACAAATTTCACATCCCCGAAAATTTCCTGCACTTTCTCTTTTGCGTCATTTGTCCTGACAAAAAATATGCTCTCCCCCTGACCTGCATCTCTTAACTCTAATTTCTCCGGCCTCCACTGTAATAAAATATTCTTATCCACATGCTTTGCCATATCCACCATATCAGCTACCACCGCAGAAGCCGTGGGAAGCTTCCCTGCCCCGCTGCCATAAAACATGGCGGGCCCTAACATATTTCCCCGTACATAGATAGCGTTAAACACATCATTTACCGTGTACAGAGGATGGCTTACAGGGAGAAGGTGGGGCGCCACCATAGCCATATAAGTATCTCCCACTTTTTTACTGGTGGCCAAAAGCTTAATGGCATATCCCATGGCCTTGGCATATTTGATATCCGTTGCGGAAATTTTTGTAATCCCCTCTGTGTGGATATCGGAAAAATCCACCTGCTGTCCGCATACCAGGGAAGTTAAAATGGCAATTTTCCGGCAGGCGTCATGGCCCTCAATATCCGCTGTGGGATCTTTCTCCGCATATCCCTTCGCCTGGGCATCTTTTAACACATCATCAAATTCCAAGCCTTCCTCCGCCATTTGTGTCATCATATAATTGGTGGTTCCGTTTAAAATTCCTGTAATTTCCTCAATTACATCTCCTGTAAGACAGGAGTTTATGGGCCTTATAATGGGAATTCCCCCTCCCACGCTGGCCTCGAATAAAAAGTTTACCTGTTTCTCCCTGGCCAGGGCGATAAGCTCCGCTCCTTTATCTGCCACTAAGGCTTTATTGGAGGTAGCTACGTGCTTTCCCGCCTCAAGCATTGCCTTCACAAAGGTATAGGCAGGTTCCACCCCTCCCATCGTCTCCACCACTATGGAAATCTCAGGATCCTGTGCAATAATGCTGTAATCTTTTACAATCTTATCTGCAATAGGGTCTCCCGAAAAATCCCGGATATCCAGGACATATTTTACCTCAATGGGCTCTCCCGCTTTATTTTTTATGCTGTCTTTATTTTTTTCTAATATCTCAACCACGCCGGAACCGATGGTTCCATATCCCATAACTGCTGCTTTCATCTCTTTTCTCCTTCTATTCCTCACTGTCTGCCCTCTTGGGACAGCCCAGGGAGAGCCATTTTAAATAGCCGTTAATAAATATATCAAGATTCCCGTCCAAAACGCTTCCCACATTTCCGGTTTCCGCCCCGGTCCTGTGGTCTTTTACCATGGTATAGGGCTGCATGACATAGGAACGGATTTGGTTTCCCCATCCAATATCCGTCACTTCCCCCCGGATGCCTGCGGCTTTCTGGGCATTCTCCTGCTGCTTTAAAAGAAAAAGCTTTGCCTTTAACATCTGCATGGCCTTATCTTTGTTCATGTGCTGGGAACGCTCATTTTGACACTGCACCACAATCCCTGTGGGAAAATGGGTGATACGGATGGCGGAGGACGTCTTATTGATATGCTGTCCTCCTGCGCCGCTGGAACGGTAGGTATCAATCCGGATATCCTCCTCATTTATCTCCACATCAAGGTCCTCCTCAATATCCGGCATCACATCGCAGGACACAAAGGAAGTCTGGCGTTTTCCCGCCGCATTAAAAGGTGAAATCCGCACCAGGCGGTGCACCCCTTTTTCCGATTTCAGATATCCGTAGGCATTTTCCCCGTTTACCTGAAAAGTAATGGATTTTATTCCGGCTTCCTCCCCGTCTAAGGAGTCAAGGACTTCCACGGAAAAGCCTTTGTCCCCTGCAAAGCGGATAAACATGCGGTAAAGCATAGCCGCCCAGTCGCAGGATTCCGTGCCCCCCGCCCCGGCGTGAAGGGACACGATGGCGTTGTCCCTGTCATACTCCCCGGAGAGCAGTGTTTTCATACGGATGGATTCAAAAGTCTCTATAAACCCCTTCAGCTCGCTCTCCACCTCTGGGATTAAAGACGCATCGTTCTCCTCGTCAGCCATCTCAATCAGCGTCTCAATATCCTCAAACTGCCCGGTGAGTTTTGCCAGGGTCTCCACATCATCCTTAAGGCTTTTTAATTCTTTCATTTTTGCCTGGGAAGTCTCTACATTATCCCAGAAATCAGGAGCCTCCATTTCCCGCTCCAATTCCTGAATCTTTTGCTTTTTCCCGGCTAAGTCAAAGTGAATCCCTCACTTCCAACAGTGGTTTCTTATAAGTGTTCAAAGTTGTTTTGAACTGGTCAAGCTCTACCATTATCAGTCACCTCTTTCTCTAAGATATTAATTTATTCTTTCATCTGTCATTTGACAGTCCTGAAAACAATTTTAACAAAACACAAACTGCACAAAGGCCAAAAAACGCCCCTGCACTGTCAATACATACGTCACTTACCTGCCCTGACCGCCCTTCCACAAAAAGCTGGTGAAACTCGTCTGTGGCGGCATAACCTGCAGCACAAATCCATGCCAGGAGATATTTTCTTTTGTATGTGGAAGGATACTGGAAAAAATTTCCCAGAAACAATACAGCCAGTATGGCATATTCCGTCATGTGGGCAATTTTCCTTAAAGGGCGCTCCCACGCTTTTGCATATTGCAAAAGTGCATCCTCCTCCCAGCCAAAGGAAAACCATTCCTCCGCCCGCACTGCCATGCGGTAGGAGATGGATCCGCTGAGTTCACTAGAAACCTGGGCTCTCTGGCCGGAAAACCGGAAAATAAGCCCCATCCAGAGAACTGCCAGTATAAGCCATAAGATTTTAATTGCCCTTGCTTTTCCCGTTTTTAATTTCATTGTCCAATACTTCCAGTGCTTTTAATACCTGATTATCCTGCATTTCATCATAACCTTTTGTCCTGTCTCCCTGGTAATCAAATTCCAGTTCAACATCAGGCTCTATCCCTGTTCCATGAATATTTTCTCCCTTGGGGGTAAAATACTTTGCCGTGGTTAATTTTATGGCGTCACCGTCGCTTAAGGGATATATGGTCTGCACAACGCCTTTTCCATAGGTGGTAGTGCCGATTAGGGTTCCATACTCAAAATCACGGATTGCCCCTGCTAAGATCTCTGAAGCGGAAGCGCTGTTCCCGTTCATCAGTACTGCCAGAGGGTAATCCATATAAGTATCTCCCTCGGAGGTAAACTCCTGCTTGCTGCCGTATTTATCCTGGGTGTAAACCACAGTCCCCTCCGGGAGAATGTCGTCTAAAATTTTTGTCACGGAAGTCACCATTCCCCCTGGATTATCCCTGACATCTAAAATGACAGCCTCCATTCCCTGTCCTTTTAAGTCCTCCACCGCCTGTTCAAACTGTTCCGCTGTGGGAGCCCCAAATTCCATGATATGGATATAGCCTTTGTTTCCCTCCAGCATTTTATACTCCACTGTGGGAAGGTCGATATTGGCCCGGGTCACTTCAAACTCCAGATAATCACTCTCCCCTTCCCGGTATATCTGCAGGTGCACACTGGTTCCCTCTTCCCCCCGGATATAGGTCACAAGCTCGGAGAGTTCCATGCTCACAGCCTCAATATCTTCCACCATCACAATAATGTCCCCCTCCAAAAGCCCTGCGGACTCTGCGGGAGATCCCTGATACACATGGTTAATGCTCACCTGCATGGTATCCCTCTCCTGGGTAAGCCCAGCACCGATTCCATAATAATTCTGGGTGGCAGTGATTTGTAAATCCTGGTATTCCTGCTTATTATAATAGTCTGTATACTTGTCGTCCATGCCCTCCAGCAAACCGGAATACAACCCCTCTGCCAGTGTTTCGTTGTCCACATCCTCGTAAAAATAGAGATGGATATACCCCGCCAGCTCATTAATTTTGGCCTGGACTTCCTTGGATAAAACTCCGACTCCGGCCTCCTCCTCTTTGGAAGGCGTTGTGATGTGAATGTTTTTTCCAAAGACAAACACCAGCACCAGGCTCAAAAGACAGAAAAAAGAAACTGTTCCCAGCACCCCTGCTGCCACGCCTTTTGAAAATCCGCTGGAAACCTTTTTTCCGCCTGTCTGCCCATTTTCCCATTCCATTTGTTCCTGATCCATTTAAATTGTCCTCATTCTTTCTTCTCAAGCGCCTGGAAAAACTGAAAATCCTGAAATTCTTATGGCAAGAGAATCCCTGCCGTATTCTGGCAGGGATAAAATGTTGGTTTATCACTATTTTACGCTTTATCTGCTCAGATAATTCCAGGGACTCACATATGCACCATTTAAGGATACCCCAAAATGCAAATGATTTCCAGTAGAAATTCCTGTACTTCCCACTTTTGCCACCGTCTGCCCTCTTGTAACCTTTTCACCCTTGGAAACACACAGGGAAGATGCGTGCATGTAAACCGTATATAAACTTCCCCCGTGGTCTATCATAATGTAATTACCGCCGCCATTGCTGTAACCAGAAAAAATCACTTCCCCGTCTGCCGCTGCCACAATGTCTGAGCCGTAGGGGGCGCCGATATCAATTCCCTTGTGATTGGAGGATGCCCCCGCCGTAGGTGACTGCCTGTTTCCGTAATCACTGGTAATCCTTGTACTTGCGGGGCATGGCCAGAGAAACGCTCCCCCGTTATAGGTATCCTCAGGTATCGGCTCTGGTTCCGGCACCGGTTCCGGCACCGGCTCTGGCTGTGCCTCTGGAGCCTGTGTATCTCCCTCCTGGGGCTCTGCCATTTCCTCTGTACCCCTCTCCTCTTCTTCCTGGGCTGCAGCAGCCGCTGCAGCAGCCTCCGCCTCTGCCCTGGCCTTTGCTTCCGCTTCCGCCTTTGCCCTGGCAGCCTTTTTGGCCTCCTCCGCTGCCCGGATCTGGGCAATCACTTCCTCCTGGGCAATAAGCTCTGCCTCAAAAACTTCTGCCTGGCTGCTGGCATCCTTGATATCCTGGTTCACAGCGGAAAGCTCCGACTCTTTTGCCATTAAAAGCACAGATACTGCCTGTTTGTTCTCCTCCACCTTTGCCTGCATCTGCTCTAATTCCGCTTTTTCCTGCTCTAAGGCTGTCTTTGCATCTTTTACCGTCACCTGGGTTTTTTGGTATTTCTCCAGCATCTCCCTGTCATATCTGGCAATCTGGCTGATATACTCCACTGCATTTAAAGCCTCGGAAATGCTCCGGGCAGACAAAATCTGCTGCACATAAGACCTGTCCCTGTTCTCATACATATAACGGATTCTGATTTTCATCATCTCGTACTGGGCTGCCGCATCTTCTTTTGCCTCCTCAAGCACTTTGGAGGTATCTGAAATCTCAAGATTCTTATCCTTTAACTTGCTCTCAAGGTTGGTGATATCCGTTGATATCTTTGTAAGCTGGGCGTCCAACATTTTTACTTTATCCTGGATGTTGCTCTTAGAGCCCTTTAAATCCTCAATAAGAGCCTGAGCCTCATTCAGGGCATCCTCTAACTTTTCCTTTTCCTCCTGGGCCTCTTTCAGGGAAGCTCCCTGTACAAGGGGCAGGGGGGTACATGCCAGTATCAGCGCCAAGGCGATTCCTGTTATTTTTTTCAATCTACCGCTGTGCATACGATTTCTCCTGTTAAACTTTTAAATGTTTCCGAATGGTAATCCAACTGCCTAAAAATCCGATGCCCACTCCCAATACCAATCCCACAGGGACTAAGGTGTGGAATACTTTCTGGGCAGGAAGGAAGTTCAAGAGAGAACTTAAAAAACTAAACTTGTCCGATATGTAAAACACAACCTTCCGGTAGAGAAAATAAAGGAGCGCCAAAGGCACGACAGAGCCAATTAGCCCAATCAAAACCCCTTCCACCACGAAAGGCGCCCGGACAAAATAATCCGTGGCTCCGATTAACTTCATTATCCCAATCTCATCCTTGCGCACGGCAATACCTGTGGTCACCGTATTGCTAATCAAAAAGACCGCCACCAAAAGCAGTATGAGGATAATACCCACAGAAATATAGCCAATCAGACTGTTAAAATCTGTCAGTGTGCGGCCTGCCACTTCCGAATGGCGCACTTCCCTGACCCCGTCTAACCCTTCCAAAAAATCCACCAGTACAGGCTGCATAGATATATCGTTCATATAAATGGCGTAACTTGCAGAATTTGCCAGGGGATTATCGTCTGCAAAGCCTGCCGCTGCCTCCGCATTATCTCCGAAATAATCTCCTTTAAATTCTTCCCAGGCCTGCTCCGGGGATATAAATTCATATTCGGAGACCTCCACACGCTTTTTTATCTCCTGCCCTATCGCATCAATCTGTTCCTGGGTAATTCCCTCGTCAAACAAAACCGTCACCGCCATCCCGGACTCCGCCTCTTTCACCATAGCCTCAAAGTTTGTTACAATGGCAAAAAAAAGGCCGAAAAGAAAAATACAGGCCGACATGGTAGCCATGGACGCCAGGGAAAACATTTTGTTTCTCCAAATATTGGAAAAACCCTGTTTAATCGTATATCCTATTGAACTAATCCTCATTGAAATCACCGTCTACGTCGGATATAACGACGCCTTTCTTCATGGTAATCACCCGCTTATTCATGATTTTAACAATATCCATATTGTGGGTAACCACCACCACCGTTGTCCCCCGCTCGTTTATCTCCTCCAAAAGCTTCATAATTTCCCAGGCATTGTTGGCATCTAAATTTCCCGTAGGCTCATCTGCCAATAGAATCTTTGGCTGGTTCACAAGGGCCCTGGCTATGGCCACCCTCTGCTGCTCCCCGCCGGAGAGCTGTCTGGGATAGGACTTATACTTTGCAGCTAGTCCCACCATGGACAGCATCACAGGCACTTTTCGCTTTGATTCTCTCACGGATGCCCCGATAACCCTCTGGGCAAAGGCCACGTTATCATAGACATTCCTGTCCTTTAACAGCCTGAAATCCTGGAAAACCACCCCTAAATTCCTGCGGAATTTTGGAATCTGTTTGTGGCGGATGGCGCCTAACCGCCTTCCGTCCACAATAATCGTTCCCTCTGTGGGCTCTAATTCCTTTAACAAAAGTTTAATCAGCGTGGACTTTCCAGAGCCGCTGTCCCCCACAATAAAGACAAACTCTCCGTCTGCAATTTCAAGATTTACATCATTTAACGCCGGCACCCCGGCACTGTATGCTTTGCTCACATTTTCCAGCTTTATCATGTATGCCTCCTAATCCTTACTAACCGCCGGAATATTTCCGGGCAATTCCTTAATAATCCAAGGACTCCATATACTTCATGTACTTTACTACCATCAGGGCAATCTTAAAGGTGATGGCATCCTCAAAGACACGAAGGTCCAAATCCGTACTTTTTTGCAGTTTGTCCAATCGATATACCAATGTATTTCTGTGAATGTACAACTGCCTGGACGTCTCGGACACATTTAAATTGTTCTCAAAAAACTTATTTATGGTGACAAGGGTCTCCTCATCAAAATCGTCCGGTGACTTGGAATCGAAAATTTCTTTGATAAACATTTTACACAAGGGTATGGGGAGCTGGTAAATCAGGCGCCCGATTCCCAGGGTGGAGTAAGCGATGATATTTTTCTCCTCAAAGAAAATTTTACCCACGTCAAGGGCCATCCTGGCCTCCTTATAAGAGCGGGACACGTCTTTGATTTCCCCTACAATGGTCCCGTAAGCGATATGGATGTCGCGCTCCGCATCTCCCCGGAAGAGATTTAAAATCACTTCCGCCGTCTTATTTAAATCCTCGTAGTTTTCATTCTCAGAGAGTTCCTTTACCACAATAATACTCTTCTCATCCACCGCTGTGACAAAATCCTTTGACTTGCCCCCGTAAATGCCCCGTATTTTTTCCAGTTCATTTCCCTCTTTGTCACGGTTCAACTCAATAATATATACCACCCTGCGCACTTCCGTGTCAATATGAAGTTTTTTGGCCCGGTTGTAAATATCCACCAAAAGCAGGTTATCCAAAAGAAGATTCTTAATAAAGTTGTCCTTGTCAAACCTTTCTTTGTAGGCTACCAGAAGATTTTGTATCTGAAAACTGGCAATCTGCCCAACCATATACACATCTTCACTGTCTCCCACGGCTAAAAGCACATATTCCAGCTGATGCTCATCAAACACTTTAAAAAACTGACAGCCGGAAATCACCTGGGAATCTGCCGGCGATGCAGCAAATGTCTCTGCCGGCTCCACAAAACGTTCTGCGTCGGGAAATGTGGCTGCAAGCACTTTCCCCTCTGTATCGATAATACATAAGTCAATTCTGGTAATTCCCTTCAGACCATCAATTGTGCTCTGCAGTATTTGATTTGATATCATAGCTTATTCTCCTTTTTGCCCCCCATACGGACCCCGAAATTTGGTATGCAGTCCGCAGACCGCTCTACACGGATATACAACTTTCACAATGAAGCCCCCGTAAATCTTCTATTGTAGATACACCTATCTGCTATTTTAAACTAAAATCACCAAAAAATAAAGAGGAAATACATATTTTTTTATGCACTTCCTCAATTTTTTTCATCTTTTTCTGTTCAATTCTTTTGTCTATTTTTCCTAGTAGTTTTTTGTGAATCTATATACCACATCATGTGGTTTATAAAAAATCACCATACCAGATAGGCTTTAACGCAAATTCGTCTCTATAAACCCCTCGCCGAACACTTCCCTGGCATCTGACACAATCACAAAGGCATCCGGGTCAAATTCCGCCACAATATCTTTCAATTCCACAATCTGTTTCCGCTCCACCACACAGTAAAGCACACATTTTTCCTGTCCGGAGTACATTCCCTTTGCAAAAAGTCCTGTCACCCCCCGGTCTAAGCGCTCCATTATGGTTTTCGCCACATCCTCCGCCCGGGCAGTAATAATAAAAGCCGTCTTTGTGTACTTCATTCCCTCCATCAGGGCATCCGACATTTTTGAAGTGACAAAAATGGCCACAATTGCATAGAGCGCCGCCTGAATCCCAAAGACATAAAGCCCCGCCAAAACCACAAGGCCGTCAATCACCTGCATAATCTGCACAACGGAATAGTGCCGCATCTTTTTTTGCACCAGCACAGCTACCATATCCGTGCCCCCTGTGGTTGCCTTTGCCAAAAGCACAAGTCCCATGCCTATACCTGAAACCACCCCTCCAAAAATCGCAGCCAGGATATAATCCCCCTTTGCCAAATCCCCAAGGGGAATAATATACAGCCATGCTGAAAGCATAAGCGTGCCAAAGAGGGTCTTTCCGATAAAACGTTTCCCTTTTACACGGTACGCAATGAGAAACACCGGCACATTCAAAACAATATTTGTTAACCACAGGGGAATCCTGCCCCCTGAAAGGCTCTTTACGATAATGGCGATGCCGGTAAATCCGCCTGTGACCAGCCCCACCGGGTCATAGAGCCACTGAATTCCCATGGCAACCATTGCTGTTCCCAAAAGCAGCAATAAGTAATCCACATAGTAAGGACGGTTACTATAGAGTTTCATTTTTTCTTTTCCTGACTTTCTTTTTCATATTTCTGCACTGCATGGTAAAGTTTCCCACGCAGGGCCAGACTTTTCACATGGCTTCCAATGGCGATTCCCTCTGGTTTCCGATTGTACCCCGGACAGAGGCCAAGCCATATGCTTAAACTTAGTTTGTCCTTATGTTCTAAAATAAATTCTTCTTCATAAGGGGAAGTCATTGCAGAAATCACCATATCCGGTGTGGTGCTGTTTATCTCATTTACAATGGCATCCAAATCCCCGCCGCACTCCTCAAGGGCATAGCTGCCCTCTATTTTAAACCTTTCACTCTCACCCTGAAAGAAATCCTGCATTTTATCCACTTCTGCCCTGGTCATAGCCAGAAGAAATACCCGTTTTTGGTTTCTGACCACCCTGCGTATCATCTCATACAAAAACTCATTGTTCCTGATTTCCCGAATCCGCTGCACAGACGCCTGCTCTTTTCCTCCCAGCAGTTCTTTATCTCCAATCAGAGTTAAATCCGCCTGCCTGAGGCAGTCCCTGATGCTTGGATTCGTCTCTGACAGCAAAATCTTTTCCACCGTAACTGTCTCTATAATATTTAACGCCGAACTGCTCAAAAAAGTATCTAACTGCAGCAGGGCCTCCCTCACTGTATAATTGTCAATACTTATTCCCAATACTTCTATTTTCTTAACCATATATTCCCTTATCCATCAGTTTTTCCACTCTATATATTTCCAGATACATGCAGTAGTATATCAAAAAGCCTGGGGTTTTTCAACACAAAGGTTTTACAAATGTTTTTCCCCCAGAGAAATGACAAATTTCTACAATTCTTACTATTTTCTACAAAATTTCCTTATTTTCGCACAATTTCCTTTATATTTTCACATTTGAAATGTCAACATATTTTCCGCTTTTTTTTCAAGACCCGTCAAGTTTATTGTAAACTGACAAAACGCCCGTTCTTATTTTACCCCACTTATACCCTATTATTTATGTACTTTTTTGTGGATAAAGTGGATAACTTCGTGTATAACTGCTTTTTTTCGATAATCTCAATATTTTCTATGTGGATAACTTTGGGTTTTTATCCACCGGTTATCCTCGACCTTTTTCGACACCATTCTGATTTTGTGCATTATGTATAACCATATCTTTTTCCCAGGCTTCACCGGTTTTCCAAAATGAAACTTTGGCTGCAAAATTCTATTTTTCCACAAAAAAAGAGAGCATGTCCTGCATACTCTCTTTTTATTAGAATTCTGTTAGAATATCCTTCTAATTGCTACGATGGGCCTGTAGTTTACCGGAGAAGTATATTTAATGCCGCCTTCCGGTGTGCTGGCATGTACAATGGTATTATTGCCGATATAAATTCCCACATGCCCGCTGTAGCAGATAATGTCACCGGGCTGCATGTCGCTTACTCCGTATCCCACGCCCTGGAGAGCGGAGGAAGAATGGGGAAGACCCACGCCGAATGCCGCATAGACAGACATTACAAATCCGGAACAATCTGCTCCATTGGTCAAACTGGTACCGCCGTACACATAGGGATTGCCCACAAACTGACATGCATAGTTGGCAACTGCGCTTCCCGTAGAGCTTCCTGCACTGGCTTTTGCACCGGATCCTGCGGAGGATTTCTTCGCTGCCTTTTCAGCCGCTTTTCTCTCTGCCTCTTCCTTGGCAAGCCTTGCCTCCTCCTCTGCTTTGGACTCTGCCGTAACAAACTCTGTAGACATTTTCACGTAATCATTGGAAACATAGCCGTCTCCCTTTTCAACGGATACCTTTGTCCATCCGTCCACGCTCTCGTCTGTCACTGTAAGCTGTTCCTGATCGGGAACCATCTCCAGCACATCAGACTCAGTGGTTGGCTCAGTCCTCACAAATAATGTCTCTGTATCTACGGTCGCCACACGTCTGCTCACCTGTTTTGCCAGATTTTCATCTCCACAGACTACAAAATCACTTTTTACATAACCTGTTACATTCCCGGAAGTGATTTTATACCAGCCGTTTTCTTCCGCCTCAACAGTGGCTGCCGAATTATTGTACAATTTTCCCACAACCTCGCCTTCCTCAGTAGCGGCATCCCTTACATTGACAAAATTATCCACCTGGGCAATGGCTATATTATCATAAACAGACTTTCTTTCTGTCTCTTTTCTCTGCTCCTCTTCCGCTTCTTCCTCTGCATCTAAAATGCTGTCTGCGATAAGCTGAGTAATCCCGGCTCCCACAATATCCACCGGCTGGGGTTCCCCTGAGGACGCATCGGGCTGTTCTTCCTGTGGCGCTTCCTCTCCCGGCTCCTCCTGTGGGGATTCGCTTTCCTGCTCATTTTGGGAAGGTTCTGCGGGCTGTTCTTCCTCTGAAGACTCGGATGCCGCTCCTTCTTCCGTGTTCATGCTTTCCGCAATCTGCTGGGTAATCCCGGCCCCGGAACTTTTCTGGGAATCCTTTTTTTCGGAATCCCTCTCTGTATTTTCCGATGCCTCTGTATCCTGTAACGCTGACGCCGTAATATTTGTCATTCCTGCCACAGGTGCCTCTGTGGCAAAAACGGCGCTGGGCGATGCTGTCAAAACTACAGTAGCCGCCATACAACATGCTGCCATCTTAAGCGTTTTACGATTCATATTCATGATAATCTTTCCTCCAATACTGATGTACCTCTTGTACATTTGAGATTAGTTTGTCCATTTTTCTCATATCTGTTACAAAATTGTTACATACTCACCGTGGCTATTATATCAAATCGTATTTACTCCGTCAACCACATTCTATGACATTTTTTTACAATATTCGGATACTATTTTCCGTTATTTCAATTTTATGTTCCCGGTACAGACGCCCCACCGCCCGTTTAAATGCGGCTTTGCTCATGCGAAACTCCCGTTTGATAATCTCCGGGGATACCTTATCGTTAAAAGGAAGCACACCTGCGTATTCCTGTATTACCTCAAGCACTTTCTCCGCATCTGCGTCCATTTGAATATACGCTTTTTCCCGCAGGGTAAGATCCAGTTTCCCGTCCGGTTTCACATTGGAAACTTTAGCCTCTATCACATCTCCGATGCGCAGATGGCTGCAATCCTCAAATTTGGGTATCATGGCAGAATATCTGTCATCCACTGCGACAAAGGTTCCAAAATTCCCCCCTGTCTCATACACCCTGCCTGTGACTGTATCCTCTTTTTTATAAGGGGCGTCTTTGTCTAAAAGGTCATATATGCCTTTCATGCTTGCACAAAGCCTTCTGCTCTTATCAATATACAGGGTGACTAAAATTTCATCCCCCTGCTTTACTTTCCCCATCATTTCTTTATATGGAAGAAACAGGTCTTTTTCCAGTCCCCAATCCATAAATGCCCCAATTTTTCCCACTTCCTTTACAGACAGTGCCGCAAATCCTCCCAGCACCAGACGTGGTTCCTTGGTGGTGGCAATCAGCCTGTCCTTGGAGTCTTTGTATAAGAAAACTTCCAGTTCATCCCCCGGCCCGATTCCTGGCGGAACCTGTTTCCCCGGAAGCAGGACTCTCGTTTCATCCCCCTGGTGTTCTGCAAGATAAATCCCAAATTCAACAATTTTTACCACGGTCAGCTTTTGTTTTTCACCTAACTTCATTCTAATTCTCCTCTATAAATTCCAGGACTGCATAGGGTTTGCCCTCCTCATTCTCCAAAGATACCGTCACCTGGTTTTCTTTTACGCCGATGCGGGGATAAAAGGTATCCGCCAACACAGCCGCTTTCCTATATTCTGCCCTCAGTTCTCCTATTTTAAAACCTTCCGGGAGATACTCCTGGCCTATCATAACGTATTTACTGTTATTCACATGCTGATTTGTATCTATATGAAATTTTTGAACTGGAACCGGAGCTGCTTTTTCCCACTCACCTTCCAGGTCTAATTTCCGTCCTGCCTTCTCCATCTCCAAAGGTTCGTCCATGGAATACACTGCGGCAAGCTCCTGTGGAATCCTTGCAGGGCGCATTTTTTCTGTATCCATGTAAATCCATATGGAATTTGCATATGCGACGACTCCGCCCTGTTCATCCACAACTTTAAAGTTCCGATAACCGTAAAATCCCTTACACTCATATGCCCAGGTGAAGGCGGTCACCTTTTCCCCCAAAAGAGGATAGCGCTTTACGATAACCTGCCAGGAGGACAGCACCCATGCCCGTTTTCTCTCCTTTAGGTAATCCATGCCAATCCCCAGATGCTCTGATTGGAAAATACAGCAGTCCTGCAAAAGCTCTAACAGCGCCGTCAATGTCATATGCCTGTGAACGTCCACTTCGCTGTATCTTACCACACTTTCAAAACCATACATATCTGTCTCCTCTCCCTATCACAAAATTCCATTCCCGGAATCTCCAATCCTGCCATCCCCTGCCCTTGAGGGCTGGAAAGAAAAAAACTCAGTAGACATATCTACTGAGTTTCGGAAAACAGGGCTACAAGGATTCGAACCTTGAAATGACGGAGTCAGAGTCCGTTGCCTTACCGTTTGGCGATAGCCCTTCATCTATTGCTGACAAGCTTTCCGCCGTCAACAATAGATATTATATAGCAACCGAAAACAATAGTCAAGTATTTTTTATAATTTTTTTTACAAATTCATCCATCTGATTTCATTTGGCGCCAAAGATACCTGAAAACTGGTCCCGTCCCCGATATAGACCGTGCTTGTCTGCGGCTCGTAAGTATTGTTCACTACACAGTATTTGTGGTTGACCACATAGGCATGTACATCCACATTATAGTTTGTACTGTACCAGCGTTTTACTTCCTCCTCCCCATGGCAGCTGTAAAGTACAGCCCGGTAGAGGATGCGGCTGTTTAAAAAGTTGTAGGGAAGCCCGGAAATATATACGCCCCGGCCTTTTCCAAAATCTCTTGCCGCCATCTGGACACTGCCGTCTGCCACTGCCAGAACTTGCGTTCCCTCAAGGGCATAAATATTCCTTTTCCCCTCCCCAAAGTCCAGCTGTGATGTTTCCGCATCTTCCAGAATAAAATGCTCTTTTTCCTGCCAGTTGTATTTGTCATAGCCCAGGGTAAAACCGTTTTCTATCTCCACACCAAGGATATCCCCAAGCTGAATCAGCCTGCCCTGGTGCATGGTGGCAGAAGGCTCCCCCACTCCGATAAAACCGCCTCCCTCTGCCACAAATCTTCGGATAAGGGTTAGGATTGTCTCATTTGTCCAGTAGCTGCCGCCGCTTTGGGCTGTATCCATATCTCCAACGTTGATAATCACGTCCACACCGTCAAGAATATGGGAATCCTTTAAAATGTCCTCAAAGCTGATAAAACACACATCTAAGGGAGCACCGGAGAGCGCTTCAAGAACCCCTGCATAAGAATAGTTCTGTTTGTGGTAAATGGCATGGTGCTGCATATGGCATCCCCAGGAACGCATTTTTCCAAAACAGTTTAAAACTGCCACTTTCTTTACGCAATAGGGCGTGGTTCCCTTTGCATTCTGGTAAAGAAGCCGAAATTCCTCACACACGGATTCCACATACTGTATAAAATCCGGAAAGTCAAGGGCCAGCTTTAAGTATCCCCCGTATCCAATCCGGTCTATCGGGCTTCGCAGTATGGCCCGGCGGGCAGTGACCCAGTTTTTCTTGGCCTCCTCTAAAGGTTCCCCCCCCTCATAGAAGGTATCTGGGAAGAGATAGGGCAGCAGCCTTCCCTCTGTGTACTTTACTCCTTTGATATCGCTGATTAACCGCAGGGTAGATCCATTTCCCACAGAGCCTACCACAGCGTCGATGCCAAGGGTCTGAAATTCCTCCAGGTAAGGTTCTGTGCCAATCCAGTGATCCCCCAAAAACATCATGGCTTCTTTTCCGTACTCGTGGCAGATATCCACAAGTTCCCTCACAATTTTTGCAACTTCCCTCACTTGGAATTTTTGAAAATCCTTGTACTCTTTTGTGGGAATCCTGTACTGGTTGTTGTAGTATCCCTGGTCGATAATATACTCCGGCCGGAAGGGATATCCCGCTTCCTTTTCGAACTGTTCTAAAATATAAGGGCTTACAGAAGCGGAATACCCAAACCAATCCACATATTTTTCCCTTGCCTCCTCGTCACAGACCAAGGTAAACTGATGGAAAAAGGTGGTAAAGCGAATCACATTTACATAAGGGTGCTCCTCTATAAATTTTCTGAGACGTTTCAGGGTAAACTCATGGGTCAGGGGCTGGCGCACATCAAATGTCATCTGCTTTTCCACATTGTCCCAGCTGTTTACCACCGCATTATACATGTGCACTGGATCCCACATAATATAGGCGAGAAAACTTACAGTGTAGGCGTGATATGCCTTTCCATATACTGTTACTACCCCTTCCTTATAATTCCAGTCCGATACAGGCACTACTTCCCCTGTGGTGCGGTCAATCACCTCCCACCACCGCTTAATGTCATCCCTGTCGTTTGGCTTTAACATATCCGGATAAATCCCCTTCATAATGGGAATCTCCAAATGGCTGTCCATAGCTGTGTACTGAGGCGTCATAATATAACACTGCTGAATCTCCTGGGGATGGGCATTGGCCCACCCATTGTCTTTCCGGGTGGTATAATAGGTGGCATATATTTTCGCATCCACCTCCTTTAGCTTTTGGGGAAATTCCGTGCCGTCACAGTCCCGGATGGCATCTGCGCCCCATTTTTCCATTAAATCCAATGTCTCCTCCACTACATTGATATCCGTTGGAATGGTCACTTGTCCTCTCATAAAAATACCTCCTCCTATTTAATCATCAGAATCATTGTCATTTTTCTGATCTTCCTTCTGATCTTCTTTCTGGTCCTCCTTTTTATCATCATCTTGTTTCTTGTCATCATTTATATCTTCTTTTTTGTCGTCATTCTTATCTTCTTTGTCCTTCCGCACTTCCCCATCCTCAAAATCTATATCCGGCAGATTCACCGGCTCCTGCTGAGGTGTTGTGTGCAGGGGACAAGTGTTTGTTGTAGAGCCCTCGCTTAACAGGTAAGGCTCATCTGCGGAGCCAGGCGTACCCCCTATAATATATACGCCGCTGACACGGTTTGGACAAAAATCTGTTGCCAGCATGCCGGATTCCGCACACACGGTAACATTTACATGGTGGTCGCAGTGTTCTGTGGGGACTGTTCCCTCTGCAAAATACTCGGTCTGAATCATACTTCCCCTGGGATCACAGTCACAAAGTCCCGCAACTGCCAGTTTCCCGGACTTTTTGCACACAGTTGCCGTGGTAATGTCCGATGGCATAACAAAATCTTTATACTCCAGATTTTCATGAATCCGGCTCATTACAGCACGCCAGATTTTCTTTGGGTAGGAAGTCGTCCCCCCCGCCTGGGGCGTGTTGTCATCATATCCCCCCCACACCACACAGGTATAATAAGGCGTAAATCCTGCAAAAAGAGCGTCTCTGTTCTTTGTGGTAGTTCCCGTTTTACCGGCGATTTCCATATTGGGAAAATTAACGGCGGTTCCTGTACCGGAAGTTACCACATCTTTCATAGCGTCTGTCAAAAGCCATGCGGTGGAGGACTTTAATACCCCATGGGTCTGGGGCGTATTGTCAATCAGCACATTTCCGTCATGGTCCAAAATCCTGGTGTAAAATCTGGGGCGAATATAAGTTCCCTCATTTGCTACCGAAGCATAGGCCGCTGTAAGTTCCAGATTTGTCACACCGTTTGTAATACCTCCCAGGGCAAGAGCCTGGTTATTGTCATCATCTACCAATGTGGTAAATCCAAAATCCTGGAGATAACTAAACCCTAGATTTGTACCGATTTCTGTTAAGGTCTTAACTGTCACAATATTTATGGAATGGGTTATGGCCTCCCTTAAAGGCGTAAATCCTCGGAAGGAATTGTCGTAATTCCGAAGGGAAGTGCCGTTTTCATAGGAGTAGGGGGCATCGTCCTGGACAGAAGCCAATGTCAGCCCTCCGCTGTCCAATGCCGGGGCATAAGCCGCCAGTACCTTATAGGTAGAGCCGGGCTGCCTGGTGGTGCTTGCGGCACGGTTTAATGTCTTGCTGGCTGTTTTATCCCCTCTTCCCCCTACCAGTGCCACAACTTCACCTGTGGACTGGTTAATCACAGTCAGGGCGGTCTGGGGCTGCAGGGTATACGTGATACTTTCCCCGTTTTCCACAATCTTATCTCCCGGCTCCATAATTTCCGCTTTGTAGGCTTCTATGGCAGCACTTGCCTCCTCCTGGGATGCAAAATTTACGCTGTAGTCTGCATTGTGTGCCTGATAATAGTACAACATCGTCTGTTCGCTGTAATTTTTGTAGCTTCCGTCGGCTTTCTCCACTGTCAGACGATAAGAGAAAGAATACTTCGGAGCTGTGGGGTAATTTTCCAGATTGTTTACCTCTTCGTCACAGATCGCCTGAATGGCCGGATCCTGGGTGGATTCAATCGTGAGACCGCCGTTGTACAGCGCCTTGTACGCCTGAGTTTCCGTGTATCCCAACTGGTCGATAAAATCCTGAATTACCTGGTCGGTAAGGGCATCCACAAAATAAGATGTCACGTCCTCCTCCTCTGTCTGGGTATTTACCACCTGGATTCTGTCATACACGTCGTCTTTCATGGCGCTGTTATATTCCCCCTCGGAAATGTAACCCAGCTTTAACATATTGTTTAGGACTTTTTCCCGGCGCTCAGCGTTTTTATCCGGGTTGCTGATGGGATTCAGCCTGGAGGGATTCTGGGTAATGCTGGCAATTACCGCACTTTCCGACAGGTTCAGCTCCGAGACATCTTTTCCAAAATAACGCCTGGAAGCAGCCTGTACCCCCAGAGTATTCTGCCCCAGGTTGATTGTGTTCAGATAATTTTCCAAAATCCAGTCCTTGGACACTTTTTTCTCCAGCTGAATTGCCAGATACTGCTCCTGAATTTTTCTCTGAAGCTTGTCAGCAAAAGAGGATTCACTGGTCCAGCTGGTAAACACATTGTTTTTCAAAAGCTGCTGGGTGATGGTGCTGGCTCCCTCGGAAAATTTTCCGCTGGTAATTCCTTTTACCCCGGCACGAAGGATACCCTTTAAATCAATTCCGTTGTGTTCATAAAAACGTTCATCCTCAATAGCCACAATGGCATGCTGCATTTCTATGGGTATCTCATCTATAGTCGCATACACACGGTTGGATCCTGTGGCCACTAAAGTAGCTGTCTGTTTGCCTTCCTTATCCAAAACAGTGGACAAAAAGCCTGTCGGAGTCGCATCAGCCAAATTAATCTCCGGAGCGGCGTCAATTACGCCTTTCATGAGCCCGAAACCTGCACATCCACCTACGATAATGAATGCAAAGAGGCAAAACAGCAAAGTCTTTAAAAATATTATGCTGAATTTTTTCCGAATCATAGTACCTTTGGAAGTCAGTTCTTTTTCACGCTTCTTTGTACTATTTTTTCCATAGTTCATAATAAGCCTCCTTTTTCATATAACGCATCTATTATAACAAAAAGTTTCCTATAATTAAAGAAAATAATGTGAATTAATTTGTAACGAACATACTCTATACTCTGATAGGTTTTCCTTTTTTCCGTTGATTCAAACATAAGGGAATGATATAATCGTAACAGTTCCTATTACATATTATCAGACAAAAGGAGTTTTCATTCTATGAAAATAATTTACACAGGTGGAGAAGGAGAAATTGTAGAAAAGAAATCCCGTTTCATCGCGACGCTCCGCCCGGTACAGACAGAAGCGGAAGCCATCGCATTTATTGGGGAGATGAAAAAGAAATACTGGGACGCCAGACATAACTGCTCCGCCTTTGTCATAGGGAAAAACCAGGAAATTTCCCGGTGTTCCGACGACGGGGAACCCAGCCAGACAGCAGGGCGGCCTATGCTTGACGTTCTTTTAAAAGAAGAAATCCACAATGCCGCCGTGGTGGTGACCCGGTATTTTGGGGGCGTTCTCTTAGGAACGGGAGGATTGGTGCGGGCTTACCAGAAAGCTGTCCAGGCAGGCCTTAACGGCTCTGTAATTTTAGACATACAGCCTGGCCAGAAACTGGCCGTCCACACAGATTACAACGGACTGGGAAAAATCCAGTACCTTTTGGGCAAAGCTAAAATTTCAATTATAGAAGTGGAATATACAGACCAGGTAATTATACATGCCATGATTCCACTGGAATTAAAAGAACAAATACGGAAAAAAATCACCGAGGGGACAAATGGGACTGCAATGTTTGAGTGGCAGGAAAGTGTGAATTTTGCTGTGTTGGAGGGGGAGGTTATCACACTTTAACAGGAAATCATAAGCCTCACACTATTTTACTGTCACCTTTATCTCCTTTGACACTCCGTTATTGGCAATGACAAAAATACTGCAGGAACCTTTTTTCTTTGCCCGGATTTTGCCCTTCCTGGTAACTTCTGCCACTTTCTTGTCATTGGTATAGTAGCGAAACTTATCCGTATGGGCTAAGAGTTTCTTTTTCTTATTTTCCGCCTTGGCACTGGCTTTAATCTGAAAGGTCTTTTTTGCCTTTAAAGATACCTTTGTCTTATTCACCGTAATGCTTTTCACATTGGTACTCTTTTCCTGCGACATAGCCACATGGATGACGGGAGATTTTGACTGGTAAAACTTTTTCCCTCCTTTTATCTTATAGGAGACAATATAATACTTATACGCCCGGCTCTTTTTCAAATTCTTGTGAATATAACTCCGCCGTCCGGTACTCTTTACCGTCTTTGCTTTTTGATAATTTCTCTTTCCGTCACAATAAGACCAGTATACTTCATAACCGGAACTTCCGTTCTTTTTCTTCCAGGTCAGCTCTATGCCGTTCTTCCCTTTCTGCTTTCCGGTGGCAAGGAGAAGGGATAAATCTTTCCTGGCCTCAATCTGGTTTCCCGTCAGGTTAGACTCGTCGGGCTTATCGGATTCATCCGGCTCAGGACTTGGGTCTGGTATGGGTTTCGGCCCCGGTGTAACCTCCGTGGAATTTGTCTCTGCTTTTTTTACCGTCACCGGAATATCCACCTCAAGGGATATATATTTTCCTGTATCTTTTGGCGTGTAGATGCCTTTAAATGAACGGGTTCCCACTTCTCCCACAAAAAGTGCAGAATCTTTCCACGCAAATCCCTCCGGCAGGATAACCTTTGCCAGGGTATCCCCTTCCGTGGCGGTTAAGCCCTGGGGAATGGTATAAGCAGGAACCAGCCTGATAGGTTCAAAATAAATGGTGGAATCCGAAAGTCTTCCCCCCTTTACCGAAACAGACGCCCTTGTCTGCTTTGGCTCAAAAATAAGTTTTGTTCCATCGCCGGATAAACGGCAGTTATTAAATTTTTCCAGAGTACCATACAGCCTATGGTTCCCATCCATAATATTCTTTAGAATTTCCGGCATTTCACATTCCAAATCCGGTGCAAAATTGCCTGAAATATACATTTTCTGCCGTCCTAAAGTAATGTTTTTACTCTCCAGGCCTGCAAAGTCACTGATCCTATTCTGGGAAAAATCAATGGATATGTTGTCCCTTAAGCCACGAAAAGCCTGGAGCGAAGTAATTTTAAGAGCTGATAAATCCATTTTCTTCACCAGTGGAAATCTCTCCGGGAGCAGCGCCAGCTTTTCCATATCAGTAAAATTGTTTTTGCTGTTACTGTATATATTATAGGAAATTCCAGCCACATCATGAACTTTAATCCCCAGATTAAGATCCTCCAAACCAGCCAATGTCCCCTGGCTCATATCAAGCAACGATGACAGGGAAGCATCTGTAAGTCTGTTATCCCCCAGTGACAGACTTATTAACCCCCCCCCCGTATTTTTTATAAAATCAATATTCGTCAGCCCGCAATCATCCAGCCACAACGTTTGCAAGTTTGGAAAGTTAGCCCTGGTAATCGCATCACAAGCGCCGTTGGCAGACAGGTTATTTTCTGACAGGCACAAAATACTTAATTTTTCTAATTTTAAATTCGGAACCACAGTCATCCCCGCATTAACCAAATATAACTTGGACAGGTTTTTCCTCTGATTCAGAAGATTGTAATCAAACCCGGTAAGATTACATCTGTCCAAATACAACCCTTCTAAATTGTCACAACTGTTAATCAGCGTTTTTAAAACCTCCAGGGAATTGTCCTTCGTCATGTCCACCCGTTTTATTTCAATAGATTTCACTTTCTCCATATTCAGGGTAATTTCCTGTTTCCCGTCATTTTTACTTACCAACGCATCTTTATTATCCCCAGCACTCTTCTGAAAGTGGTACAAAAGAGCATCATACAACTCCTTATTTTTTACCGTAAGAGTGGTTCCGGAAGCCCCCGCCGCAAATACTTCTGTCTGCATCCAAGGAAATAAAGGGCATACCATAAAAATCAGAGCCGCCATCATCCCAAGAAATAACATTTTACTTTTGGTTTTCATACTTTTTCTCCTAACGTTTTTGCCTTGTTCCGTATCCCTCTCTGATTCTTCCCGTCATAAGAAGTTACGTTTCTGTTCTCACCACAATTTTTTCTATTATACTAAATACCTCTCAAAAAAGCAATAAGGACATTTTCCAAAATTAGGTTCCTGCATTGTTGTGATTTGCTGCAACAAGCAAAAAAATCCCCCTGGCATTTGCCAAGGGGGGATTTTTTGTGGATTTTACTCCACATCCTGCAAGGCCTCTCTGTCCTCTTCCCCGGTACGGATCTTAACCACCTTCGCCACATCGTAAACGAAAATCTTTCCGTCCCCGATATGCCCGGTATAGAGCACTTTCTTTGCAGCCTCCACAACATTTTCCACAGGAATCTTGCTCACAACCACTTCCACCTTTACCTTCGGCAGCAAAGTTGCATCCAGTTCCGCACCACGGTATCTCTCTCCGGCCCCTTTCTGGATACCGCAGCCCATCACCTGGGTTACCGTCATTCCTGTCACGCCCAAATCATTCATGGCCCGTCTCAGCTTGTCATACCGCGACAGTTTTGCAATAATTACAACTTTGTAGATACCTGTAGTCTGGACAGGCATAGATACCACTTTCACTGCCGCATCCCTCTTTACCTGGGAGGCTGTCTCGTAATCCGGCGCCCCAAGGTCTGTGTTCTCATTGATATCCATAGTCATGGTGTTGGACACATCCATCAGGGAAAATCCGGAATAAGCGGAGGGCAGGCCGTGTTCTGTGATATCCAGGCCCAAAATTTCCTCCTCCTCAGAAGCCCGAAGACCAATGGCTGCCCGGATTGCCAAAAAAGTAATGGTGATGGCCACTGCCGTAAAGGCAATAATGCTTGCCATTCCAAAGAGCTGGATTCCCAAAAGCTTAAATCCACCTCCATAAAATAAGCCTTTTCCCACAATCTGGTTTGCCCCAAAGTTTACCCCGTCTCCATAACCTCTGGCAAATGCCGGAGCGGTGTCCGTTGCAAAAAGACCCACTGCAATGGTTCCCCAGATGCCGTTCATCATATGTACCGCAACAGCTCCCACCGGGTCGTCAATGCGGAGTTTTTCATCTAAAAGCCACACGCCGAAAACCACCAGAAGCCCTGCCACAAATCCGATTACAATCGCCCCAAATCCATCTGTCACATCACAGGAAGCCGTAATCGCCACAAGCCCTGCCAGGGATGCGTTTAAGCACATGGAAACGTCCGGTTTCCCAAATTTCACCCAGGTAAATACCATACAGACTACCGTTGCAATAGCCGGGGCAATGGTTGTAGTCACAAAGATAGAGCCAAGCTCTTCCACAGTCGTTGCCGCTGCGCCGTTAAATCCATACCAGCCCAGCCAGAGGATAAATACCCCAAGGGCGCCGATGGGGATGTTATGTCCCGGAAATGCGTTTACTTTTGTAATATTTCCCTGTTTGTCTTTAGAAAACTTGCCGATACGTGGACCTAAGATTTTTGCCCCTATCAGGGCGCAGACACCGCCTACCATATGGATACAGGCAGATCCTGCAAAATCGTGGAACCCAATCTGGGAAAGCCAGCCGCCGCCCCAGACCCAATGGGCCTCAATGGGATAAATCAGTGCGGAAATCACGCCGGAATAAATACAGTAGGATAAAAATTTTGTCCGCTCCGCCATGGCTCCCGACACAATGGTTGCCGTTGTGGCACAGAATACCAGGTTAAAAACAAAATTGGAAAAATCAAAGTCAGCATAGCTGGTAAAAATGTCAAATCCCGGCTTTCCGATAAATCCCATAAAATCTTCCCCCAGCAAAAGGGAAAATCCAATAAGAATAAACATCACAGTGCCGATACAGAAATCCATCAGGTTTTTCATAATAATGTTACCGGAGTTTTTTGCCCTGGTAAAACCTGCCTCCACCATGGCAAAACCTGCCTGCATCCAGAATACCAGCGCCGTTCCAATTAAAAACCATACGCCGAAAATGTTGCTCTCTACGACTTCCATAATCTCATTTGTCATAATATTTCCTCCTCATTTTCACACATTTTCTGTGATATATGGACAGCTAAAGCACATGCAGATTTGCTGCTATTTTCCTTCTGTGCCCCCTGTAAATAAAAAAGACACGTCCCCCCTTCTCCACAGCTTTGTGGTTCCAAGAAAACGCATCTTCTTTTTTATAGCTTATAAATAAAGCTCTTCATGCAATCCGATATCCTAAACTTCAAAAATCAAATCGCCGTAGGAAGGCATTGGCCACATATCCTTATCTACAAGCATTTCCAGTTTATCCACAGGAGCCCTTAAGGCATCCATAGCAGATTTCACCGTATCCCTGTAGAACACAGCCTGTGCTCTTCCCTCTTCCATAGACGCTCCCTGCTCTGTCACATCCTGCAGGGCTGCAAGGGCTTTTTTGGTATCGGAGAGCAAATCGGACACCTCCACCAAAAGTTCTTTCTGCACGCTGATATCTGCGTCCCCGCAGGCTGCAGCCACAGCAGAAAGAGATGTGGCAAGGGCCGTGGTATACTTGATGACAGCCGGGATAATCTGCTTTCCGGCAATGTCAATCATAGCCCTGGCTTCTATGTTAATCTCTTTTGCATAGGTCTCGTACTCAATCTCCACACGGGAATCCAGCTCTGCCTTGGTAAATACGCCGAATTTTTCAAAAAGTTTCACGGATTTTTCCGTATTTAAAGCCGGGATGGCATCTACCATGGACTTAATGTTGGGAAGACCACGCTTTTCTGCTTCCTCCACCCACTCGTCGGAGTATCCGTTGCCGTTAAATACCACCCTCTGGTGCTCTGTGGCATACTCTTTAATCAGGTTGTGGACTGCCATCTCAAAATTATCTTCCTCCTTAGCCTTTTCCAGAACATCGCAGGCCTCGGAAAATGCCTCTGCAACGATAGTGTTTAACACCACATTTGGCTGTGCAATAGAATCCTGGGAACCCACCATACGGAACTCAAATTTGTTTCCTGTAAATGCAAAAGGTGAAGTCCTGTTTCTGTCCGTGGCATCTTTCATAAAGTCAGGCAGTGTGGTAACCCCTGTCTCTAACTTGCTCCCTTTTAAACTGTGGGTTGCAGAACCGGTACTGATTAACTGGGTAAGCACATCCTGAAGCTGCTCTCCCAGATAAACGGAAATAATAGCGGGGGGCGCTTCGTTTGCCCCAAGCCTGTGGTCATTTCCCACATCCGCTGCAGATTCCCTTAACAAATCGGCGTGGATATCTACCGCTTTTAAAATACAAGTCAGAACCAAAAGGAACTGTACATTCTGGTGGGGCGTTACCCCCGGATCTAACAGGTTGATTCCGTCGTCTGTGGTAATAGACCAGTTATTGTGTTTTCCGGAACCGTTCACCCCGGCAAAAGGTTTCTCATGGAGAAGGCACTGTAAGCCGTGACGCCCTGCAATCTTCTTTAATGTCTCCATAACAAGCTGGTTGTGGTCAACAGCCACATTGGCGGTTGCATAAATAGGAGCCAGTTCATGCTGTGCCGGAGCCACCTCATTGTGCTGGGTCTTTGCGGAAACCCCCAGTTTCCACAGCTCCTTGTTTACATCCCGCATATATGCCGCAATCCTCTCCCGGATAGCCCCAAAGTAATGGTCATCCATTTCCTGGCCCTTAGGAGGCATTGCCCCGAATAAAGTACGCCCGGTGAAAATCAAATCTTTTCTCTTTAAATATTTCTCCCTGTCCACAATAAAGTATTCCTGCTCCGGACCTACGGAGGCAGTTACCTTTTTGGAGGTCTGGTTGTCAAATAACCGCAGAAGGCGGATTGCCTGTTTGTTTACCGCTTCCATGGAACGCAGCAGCGGTGTTTTCTGGTCCAATGCCTCCCCGGTATAGGAACAAAAGGCAGTTGGGATGCAAAGAGTTGCCCCGGCAGCATCCTGTCTCACAAAGGCAGGTGAGGTACAGTCCCATGCGGTATATCCTCTGGCCTCAAAAGTAGCCCGAAGTCCCCCGGAGGGGAAGGAAGAGGCGTCCGGCTCCCCTTTAATCAGCTCTTTCCCGGAAAAACTCATAAGGACTTTTCCGTTTTCCATAGGTGCGGTGATAAAGGAATCATGCTTTTCCGCCGTTACCCCTGTCATGGGCTGAAACCAGTGGGTATAATGGGTTGCTCCCTTTTCAATAGCCCACTCTTTCATCTCATGGGCCACCACATCTGCCGTAGCCAAATCAAGCTCCCTGCCCTCACTGATGGTCTGTTTCATTTTCTGATACACTTTTTTTGGCAGGCGTTCCTGCATCACTGCATCATTAAATACATTTTCTCCAAAAATTTCAGATACACTGTAATATTCCCCGGCTCTTTCCATATCAAATCCTTCCTTTCCATTTTTATCGTCAAATGTATATGCCCCTGCACAAGCAGCAAATTTCTTTATGTCCTTATGTAGGCCTACATAATCGGGCAGGGAAGATTTTCTTCCCCTGCCCGCCGTGTAACGGCTGATTTCCATGTGCGCCCCTGCACAAAAAAGGGTATTCCAAATACACTTGGAACACCCTTGTTCTTTTCATCAATTAGCATATTTCATTTGCTGGTAATAGGATACAACAATCAAATTCAAAATGCAAGAGAAAAAATGCACAACTTTTAAGTGAATGCTTCTCACTATTTGTGAAAATTGACTCTTCCTTAAGCTTTTCCTACAGAGCCGAACAATTCCATTTTCTCTTTTACCGTAGCCTTAATTGCCTCTGCTCCCGGCGCCAAAAGCTTTCTTGGGTCAAATCCCTTGCCCTCCAAGTCTTTGCCCGCCTCAATATATTTACGTGTAGCATCTGCAAAAGATAACTGACACTCTGTATTTACATTAATCTTGGCAACACCAAGGGAAATCGCTTTCTTAATCATATCCTCAGGGATTCCTGTACCGCCGTGAAGAACCAAAGGCATAGCTCCTGTAAGCTGCTGAACGGCATCCAGTGTCTCAAAGCTAAGTCCTGCCCAGTTCTCCGGGTATTTGCCGTGGATATTTCCGATTCCTGCTGCCAGCATGTCTACCCCTAAATCAGCGATAGCTTTGCATTCCTGGGGATCTGCACACTCTCCCATACCCACAACTCCGTCCTCTTCACCGCCGATGGAACCAACTTCAGCCTCAATGGACATGTTGTTGTCATGTGCCAGTTTCACTAACTCCGTTGTTTTTGCAACGTTCTCATCGATAGGATAGTGGGAACCGTCAAACATAATAGAGGAAAATCCTGCTTCCACGCATTTTAAGCATCCTTCATAAGAGCCGTGGTCTAAGTGAAGGGCAACAGGAACTGTGATGTTCATCTCTTCCATCATTCCCTTAACCATGCCCACAACGGTCTTATAACCTGTCATGTACTTTCCGGCTCCCTCGGAAACCCCAAGGATTACCGGTGAATTTAACTCCTGAGCGGTAGCTAAAATGGATTTTGTCCACTCTAAGTTGTTAATGTTGAACTGTCCCACTGCATAGTGGCCGGCTTTTGCTTTGTCAAGCATTTCTTTTGCAGAAACTAACATAATTATCTCTCCTTTATATCCTAAATTTAACTCCTACGTTACATTATATCAATTCTTAACCATAATGTCTAGTGCCCTCTGTTCATTTCTCACAGTAACTTCTCTGGGTGCCCCTCCAAATTCCCCGTCTAAGGTCCAGGGGACTTCCTCCTCCGACAAAAAGGACACCTGGCTGCTCTTAAAAGAATGGATTAAATCCGTATCGTCAATGAGGTTTGTGAGGGATGCCAAAATTGCATTAAGCTCCACGGGATTTTTTGGCATATGGATAAGGGTTACTTCAAACACCCCGTCGTCCAGCTCCACATTTTTTCCCGTCATATTTTTAAATCCCCCCACAGAGATGGAGTTGGTTATCATGCCGAAAATAAACTCTCCCTCAAGAACTTCCCCGTCGTGTTCCACCCGCATATGATAGGATGCAAAACTGTGAAGGCTTTTTGCCCCCTCCAAGAGATATGCCGCATGGCCTAAAATATTTTTCCATTCCTGTTTGGTACTGTAGGAAACCTCCGTAAAAATCCCGAATGCAGCCACATAGATAAAAGGCTTCTCATTAAATTTCCCCACGTCGCAGGAAAATTTTCTGCCGGTTACGGCAATCTTTGCCGCCTTTGCCATATCTTTCGGAATTTTTAAAGAGCTTGCAAAATCATTGGTGCTCCCTGCAGGGATATAGCCTAAAGGAATCCTTTTGGGACACTTCATCATGCCGCTTACCACTTCATCTAAAGTGCCGTCGCCGCCGCTGCACACCACCAGGTCGTAATTTCCAGCCTGCTCAAAGGCCACCCTGCTGGCGTCGCTTCTCTCCTGGGTAGGATACACAGTGACTTCGTATCCCGCCTTCACCATAATGTCAACAATCTGCAAAAGTTTGCTCTTTATCTGTGCTTTGCCGGAATGGGGGTTAAATATAAATAAAAGCTTTTTCATAGATGATTACCCTTTCTGGAATTTTCAGCGCATTTCTTCCGCTATTTTTGATAACTTTCTCAGCCTGTGGTTCACGCCGGATTTCCCCACAGGGGGATTTAAATAAGATCCCAGCTCTTTTAAGGGGACATCCGGGTACTTAAGGCGCAAAAGCGCCATCTCCCTTAAATGATCCGGCAGGCTCTCAAGCCCCATATGGTCCCTGATGTACACAATATCCTCAATCTGCCTCACCGCCGCATTCACCGTCTTGCTGATATTTGCCGTCTCACAGTTTACCTGGCGGTTTACGGAATTGCGCATCTCCTTTACAATGCGCACATTTTCCAGATTCATCAACGCCTCATGGGCCCCCATGACATTTAAAAGGTCCACAATGTGCGTCCCCTCTTTTACATACACCACCTGGTTTTTTTTCCGGGAAACGATTTTTGCATCCGCTTCAAAACTGTTCATAGCGGACTGTATCTGCTTTGCCTGGGGCAGGGAGGTGCAGACAATCTCAAAGTGATATCCCTTATTGGGGTTGCTGATAGAGCCGGCTGATAAAAAAGCCCCCCGGATAAAGGCCCGCTTACAGCAGTTCTGCTGAATTAAAATCCCGTCCACAACGGAAGTGTTCTTAAAGCAATGATTTGCTTTATCCCACAATTTTACTCCCTCAAGGACCTTTAAGGTTTCCTCCTGGGACATTTTTCTTTCCCGGGGCTCTATGTGAAACAGGCGTTCCAGCAATACCCCATACTTTTCCCTTACCAATTGGTTATCCGTCTGAAGCAAAAGGGAGACTTCCCCTTTTAAGATACTGACTTTCCCTGTATAATTTATGATTGCTGAAAGTTCCGCCAGCATACAGTGCCTGCTTTTGGCAAAAGACACCGCCAGTTCCTGTTTAACCTCACTTGAAAATGACATGTTACTTCCTCAATGCATCCTTTTCAATATCTCTGTGCTCAATTTTGATTCCGTACTCCCTGCTGTCACAGAGATGATGGTACAGCTCATTTGCCAGGGTTACGGAGCGGTGTTTCCCCCCGGTACAGCCGATACTTATCACAAGCTGGTTTTTCCCCTCTATTATGTAATTTGGAATTAGAAACTTCACCATTTCCGTGAGTTTTTCCAAAAATTCATGGGCTTCATTAAACTGCAGCACATAGTCCTGTATTTCTTTGTCATTGCCGCTTTTCGCCCGAAGCCCTTCCACATAGTAGGGATTGGGGAGAAAACGCACGTCAAAGACCAAATCGGAATCCGCAGGTATTCCGTATTTGAAACCAAAAGACAAAATGGTAATAAAAAGGCTTTTATAGTCCTGGTTTTTCACAAAAATCTTTTCCAGCTCCCCCCGAAGTTCCCTGGTTAAAAGCTGGCTGGTGTCAATGATATAATCTGCCCGTTTTCTTAAAAATCCAAGTTTTTCCCGCTCTAAAGCGATGCCTGCTTCCACCCTGGCTCCCCCTGCAAGGGGATGGTTTCTTCTTGTCTCTTTGTAGCGCTTTACCAGGACCGCATCCTCCGCATCCAGATACAAAATCTCCGGGGAATCCCCTTTTTTATAAAGCTTATCCAAAACCCCCCTTAACTCCGCAAAGGAATTGCCGCTGCGGATATCTACCCCAATGGCAAACTTTTGAATCTCGTCCGTACTTGTCTCTGAAAGTTCCACAAATTTCTCAATAAGGGGTATGGGCAGATTATCCACACAGTAAAACCCGATATCCTCCATCATCTTTAACGCCGTACTTTTTCCCGCCCCGGACATTCCGGTTAAGATTACCACTTTCATAAAAACTCTCCCACCAGTTTCACTTCTGTCTCCAACTCCACGCCAAAGCGCTCTTTTACCTTCTTTTGCACATGGGAAATCACAGCCAGCACATCCGCCGCACTTCCTCCTCGGTTAATTACAAATCCACAATGCTTTTCCGATACCTGGGCTCCCCCCACGGAGAAACCGGAAAGGCCGCAGTCCATAATAAGTTTTCCTGCAAAATACCCCTCCGGGCGCTTAAAGGTGCTCCCGGCACTGGGATACTCTAACGGCTGCTTGCTGATTCGCTGCCGCTTCAGTTCTTCCATTTTTCTTTTGATTTCCTCTTTCTCCCCGGGAACAAGGACAAACTCTGCCTCCAAAACCACGTATCCTTTTTCCGACACCACGCTTTTTCGGTAGCCAAATTCCATTTCATCCGCCCCAAGCTCTATCATCTCTCCCTGGGGGGTGAGGACTTTCACTTTGGCAGCAACATCCTTCATCTCGCCGCCGTAAGCCCCGGCATTCATCACCATGGCCCCCCCCACAGAGCCTGGGATTCCCGCTGCAAACTCCATCCCGGTAAGGCCGTTTTGGCCGGCCTTTGATACCACGCTGCCAAGGATTGCCCCTGCCTGGGCCTTTATGGTTTTCCCGGAAACGGTAATCTCTTGCATGGCCTTTCCGATTTCAACCACCGCTCCCCGGATTCCCCCGTCCCCCACTAAAAGATTACTGCCGTTGCCGATAATGGTAATCTCTGTGTCCCGTTCCCTTAACAGGGCAATGAGAGGGGCAAGCTGCTCGTACCTTGGCAGGAGATACCAGTCCGCCGGCCCTCCCGTCTGAAAGGTGGTATGCCTTTTCATGGGCTCATTTCTCAAAATCTGATTTTCATCCAATATTTTTCTTAACTTATCCCACAACTTTTCCACCTGCATTATGCCTCTCTGAAAAATGCTTCATATCCCAAAAGCGCCTCGTACAAATCTACTTTGCTGATAATCTCCCAGGGTGCATGCATGCTTAACACTGCCACGCCGCAGTCAATTACCTGCATTCCGTAGTTTGCAAGAATATAAGCGATGGTTCCGCCGCCGCCCTGGTCCACTTTCCCCAGTTCTGATGTCTGGAACGTCACATTATTTTTATCTAAAATATGACGAAGTTCAGCCATATATTCTGCATTTGCATCGTTGGAGCCGCTTTTTCCCCTGGAACCGGTATATTTGTTAAATACCAGGCCCATACCGAAATATGCCGCATTCTTTTTCTCCATAGTCTCCGGATAATTGGAGTCAAAGGCTGCGCTTACATCAGATGAGAGCATTTTGGAATTCCGCATAGCCCGGCGCACTTTAATGCCGGAATACTCCCCGCTAAGCTCTAAAATCTCAGCCACTGCATCCTCAAAAAATCTGGAGTGCATACCGGTTGCCCCTACGCTTCCGATTTCTTCCTTATCTACCAAAAGGCACACACATGTCTTCTCCGGGTCTTTGGTATTTAAAATAGCCTGGAAAGAGGGGTAAGCACAAACCCTGTCGTCATGGCCGTATCCCATAATCATACTGCGGTCAAATCCGTAATCCCTTGCCGCCCCGGCAGGAACAGCCTCAATCTCCGCTGAGAGGAAATCCTCCTCTTTTATGCCGTACATTTTTTCCAGAATGGCAAGCATATTTGCTTTTACCAGATCTTTTGTCTTCTCCTTGTCCTCCCCGGCAAGTTCTGCCGGGATACTGCCGATAAGGATATCCATTTTTTCCCCTTCAATCACTTTAGACGCCTTTTTCTCCATCTGATCCCCGGAGAGATGCACCAGAAGGTCACTGATGCCAAATACCGGGTCTTCCGTTTTTTCCCCAATGGAAAAAGGAACCACGCTTCCGTCTTTTTTTGCAAAGACGCCGTGGAGGGCTAAGGGAAGGGTCACCCACTGGTATTTTTTCACCCCGCCGTAATAATGGGTGTCTAAAAGAGCCATCTGGGTGTCCTCGTACAAGGGCACCTGTTTGATATCAATTCTGGGGGAATCCACATGGGCTCCCAAAATATTCATCCCCTGCTCTAAGGGCTGTTTTCCCATAACAAACAAAGCGATGGATTTCCCCATCTGGTTATAATACACTTTGTCGCCGCTCTTTAAAACCGTTTTATTTTCAATTAATTCCTTTAAATCTTTAAATCCCGCAGCCCTTGCCCGCTCCACAAACTCTGTAACACATTCCCGCTCTGTCTTGCAGGATGAAATAAATTTGCGGTACTCTTCTGCAAAATCCAACACTTTTTCTCTGTTTCCTTCGGGATATTTTTCCCATGCATTTTTGTTTTCCATTTTATTCTCTTCTTTCTATATTTATTTTTTACTCTTCGTCCTCCGGTTTTGCAAGGTTGGCCTGAACCCTGCGGTACAGCTCCTGGGCCGCATTGTAACCCATCTTTTTCTGACGGTGGTTTACGGCAGCCGCCTCGCAGATAACCGCCAGGTTACGCCCCGGCCGGATGGGAAGAGAGTGGCAGACCACCTTATTTCCCAGAAATTCGATATATTCCTCCTCTAAGCCCAGCCTGTCATAATCGTTTTCTTTTTTCCAGTCCTCCATCTTGATAACCAAGTCAATGCTCTGTTTTTCCTTAACACACTCCACACCGAATAAGGTCTTGACATCCAAAATTCCAATCCCCCTTAATTCGATAAAGTACCTGGTCACATCCGGTGAAGTTCCAATCAGGGTGTTGTCATTTATCTTTCGGATTTCCACCACATCGTCTGTCACAAGGCGGTGTCCTCTTTTCACAAGCTCTAAGGCAGCCTCGCTTTTCCCGATTCCGCTCTCCCCCATTATCATAAGCCCCTCGCCGTAAACGTCCACCAGCACACCGTGAATAGTAATACAGGGCGCCAGGGCCTCCTTCAATGTATAGATGAGCTCTGCCATAAATTCGGAAGTTCCTCTGGATGTCCCAAAGATAGGCACGTTATTCTTCAATGCTGCCTGCATAAAAGAATCATCCGGCTCAAATCCCCGGCAGAAAATCACGCAGGGAATATCAAAAGATAAAAACTTCTCGTACAAATCCTTCCGCTGCGCCTCTGACTGTTTCCGGAGATAGGCGTATTCCACCATCCCGATAAGCTGCACCCTGGATTGTTCAAAATGTTCGAAATATCCACTTAACTGAAGTGCAGGACGGTTTACATCCGCAAGTAAAATTCGGTGCTCCTTCAAATCTATGTCCGGGGTATAATTCATCAAATCCATTTTTTTTGCTATCTTTGCTACGCTTACTCCCTCCATACGGCTGCTCTCCTTTTTCTTCTTTTTTCAACTTTTTCCTGTTTCTGATACGCTTTAGAGTATACCATATTTTTCATTCGCCATCAACTGTATGAAAGTACTGATAGACAGCCTCCGCCGCCTGCATGTTCATGGAAGGCGTGGCGGCAAGCTCCTCTATCCCCGCATTCCGTATGGCGTCCAGAGAAGAATATCGCATCATAAGGGCTTTCCTTCTGGATGCCCCGATACCTGGGATGTCATCTAAAACAGAATGAACCTGGCCCTTGCTCCTTAGGGAACGGTGGTACTCAATGGCAAAGCGGTGGGCTTCGTCCTGAATTCTTGTAATCAGCTTAAACCCTTCGCTTCCCCTGTCTATAGGAATTTCCACATTATTAAAATACAGCCCCCTGGTGCGGTGGTTGTCGTCTTTTACCATGCCGCACACCGGAATGCTAAGATGCAGCTCGTCTAGCACCTGCAGGGCAATATTTACCTGTCCCCTTCCCCCGTCCATCATAATCAAGTCGGGAAATTTGGTGAAACTTCCGTATTTCTCCTCTAACTCTTTTTCTTTTAATGTTTCCCTTTCTTTCATACCGTGTTCAAAACGCCTGGTAAGCACTTCATGCATGGAGGCATAGTCGTCCGGCCCCTTTACGGTGCGCAGGCGGAATTTCCGGTAGTCGCTGCGGCAGGGTTTTCCCTTCTCGTAGACAACCATGGATCCCACAGACTGGAAGCCGCTGATATTTGAGATATCATAGGCTTCTACCCTTAAAATAGAAGGAAGATTTAATAATCCTGCAATCTCTTTCATAGCCCCTATGGTTCTGCCTTCCTCCCTCTTAATTTTCTCCTTGTCCTGGCTTAGCACAAGATGGGCGTTTTTCACCGCCAGCTCCACTAGCTTTTCTTTCTGTCCTCTCTGGGGAATCTTTATGTGGACTCTCTGCCCCCGTTTTTTAGAAAGCCACTCCTCCAAAACCTCTTTTTCCTCCACGGGCAGAGGCAGCATAATGGTTTTGGGAATCACAGGGGTGCCGCCGTAATACTGTTTGATAAAGACAGAAAGTATCTGGCTTCTCTTATCTTCCCCCGCCACCTTCACATAAAAGTGCTCCCTGCCGATAAGTTTTCCATCCCGGATAAAAAATACCTGCACCACTGCGTCTTCCCCGTCTTTGGAAACCCCGATGACATCCTTGTCCTCCCCGTCAGAATGGGTAATTTTCTGCTTCTGGGCAATCTGTTTCACACTGTTTAAAAGGTCACGGTATTCCATTGCCTTCTCATATTCCATCTCCTGGGAAGCGGCGTTCATTTTTTCCTCAAGCTCTTTCATCACCGGCTGGTATTCCCCGTTTAAAAACTTCACCGCCTGCTCCACCCTCTCCCTGTACTCTTCCTTTGAAATATATCCCTGGCAGGGGGCGCTGCACTGTTTAATATGGTAATTAAGACAGGGGCGCTGCTTTCCAATGTCTTTGGGCAGCACTCTGCTGCATGTCCTAAGTCCATATAACTTATTTAACAAATCAATAGAATCTTTCACCGCACCGGCGCTGGTGTAGGGCCCGAAATACCTGGATTTGTCCTTTTTCATCAAACGGGAAAAAAGGACTCTTGGAAAGTCTTCCCCCAGAGTCACTTTTATATACGGATAGGTCTTGTCGTCCCGGAGCATGGTGTTGTATTTGGGACGGTGCTCTTTAATCAGGTTGCACTCAAGCACCAGGGCTTCCAGCTCGGAATCCGTGACAATATACTCGAACCGCACAATCTGTTTTACCATCTGATTTTTTTTAATTCCCTCATTGTGGCTGGCCTGAAAATACTGATGCACCCTTTTTGTCAGGGAAACCGCCTTTCCGATATAAATTATGGTGTCATTTTTGTCATGCATAATATAAACTCCCGGCTGATCCGGGAGTTTTTTTAACTCATCTTCAATTACAAACATATAGCACTCTTTTCCTGTTTTTTCTGCTCTTCCTGCTCATCTTCAGGATCAGGAAGCCCTTTTAATTCCCGGAATATCTTCATAAACTCTTTGCCTGTAATCGTCTCGTGCTCATAGAGATAATCAGAAATCTTGTCTAATACTTCCCGGTTCTCCTTTAGCATTTTAACCGCTGCGGAATAACTGTCGCTTATAAGTTTTAAAACTTCTTTATCCACCTGGGCAGCCGTCTTTTCTGCGCAGTTCATGGCAGCCCTGCCGTCTAAGTACTGGCTCTCTACGGTCACCAGGTTCATCATTCCGAATTTATCCGACATACCAAACCGGGTAATCATGGATTTCGCCACATTGGTGGCCTGCTCAATGTCATTGGCGGCTCCGCTGGTAACTGTTTTAAACACAATCTCCTCCGCAGCACGGCCCCCCATAAAGGTAACGATTTTTGCCAAAAGCTCTTCCTTCGTCTCTAAATACTTTTCTTCCTCCGGGGTCTGTAAGGTATATCCCAAAGCTCCCATGGTCCTTGGGACAATGGTAATCTTCTGCACCGGCTCCGTGTTCTTCTGCAGAGCGGCAACCATGGCGTGGCCCACCTCGTGGTAAGCAACCATTCTCCGCTCTTTCTCGCTCATCACCCGGTTTTTCTTCTCTTTGCCTCCCACGGCCACAAGCTCAAAGGCCTCAAACAAGTCTGGCTGGTTTACAAATTTCCTGCCTTTTTTTACCGCATTGATAGCCGCCTCGTTTATCATATTGGCAAGGTCTGACCCCACCAGGCCGGCAGTGGCAAGGGCCAGGGCATTTAAATCCACGGATTCGTCCATGCGCACGTCCTTGGCATGTACCCGGAGGGTTTCCAGACGGCCTTTCTGATCCGGCCTGTCCACGATAATACGCCTGTCAAAACGCCCCGGACGAAGCAGGGCTTTGTCCAAAACTTCCGGGCGGTTGGTAGCCGCTAATATCAAAAGCCCCTTGGAGGTGTCAAAACCGTCCATCTCCGCCAAAAGCTGGTTTAAGGTCTGCTCCCTCTCGTCGTTTCCCCCTCCGTAACGGGAGTCTCTGCTCTTTCCGATAGCGTCAATCTCGTCTATAAAGATAATACAGGGGGCCTGTTTCTGGGCCTCTTTAAACAAATCCCGGACACGGGAAGCTCCCACGCCCACAAACATTTCCACAAAATCAGAGCCTGCCAGGGAGAAAAAGGGAACTTTCGCCTCCCCTGCCACGGCTTTTGCAAGAAGGGTTTTACCTGTTCCCGGAGGTCCCACAAGAAGGGCGCCTTTGGGAAGTTTAGCGCCGATTTCCCGGTATTTCTGGGGATTGTGAAGAAAATCCACCACTTCCTGGAGGGACTCTTTTGCCTCGTCCTGTCCCGCCACGTCCTTAAAGGTAACCCCCGTACTCTTTTCCACATAGACTTTGGCAGTGGTTTTCCCCACTCCCATCATTCCGCCCCCTCCCATGCGCCGCATTAAAAATGCCATGAGAATCCAAACCAGGGCTAAAGGAATCACAAAACTTAATATATTGTAAATCCAGGTGGACGTGTTATCCGGTATGTAGCCGAATATCTCCACATTGTGCTTTTTTAAAAGGGGCATAAGCTCCGGATCATCCACCATACCTGTGTAATAGGTGATTTGGTACTGGGGAAGCCTTGCATTCTCCTTGTCCTTTTTCTGGGTAATATTAATCTGAGTACCTGTATATTTGATGCTTTCCACTTCCCCTGCCTCAACTTTTTCCAGAAACTCCGTGTAAGAAATCTCCTGGTTAAACTGCTGGCTGATGCGATTGGAAACAAGCGTCATAATAAACAGGGCAAACAGCGACACTATAATAAAGGTCATAATCATCTGACCGTTTTTATTGTTCCTGTTGTTCTGATTATTCTGTTCCTGATTATCCATAGTTTCCTCCGTGTAATAAAATTCTAAACAGTTTTATTATATGTGTTAAAGGCGTTAAAAGCAATAAGATGTTGGTGAACTTTTCTTGTTTTTTCTTAAGATTTTATAAAAATCCCCCGGAAATCCCGAAATCTTTTAAAATTTTGTAGATTTCTGGGACAAGAGGTTGTATAATAAATAGGTTATTTTAATTGTAAAAAGACAGCACTTTTCATATGAAGGAGGATAAGACATGCCCGTAAAATATGTATTCGTCACCGGCGGTGTGGGATCCGGCCTGGGGAAAGGAATCACAGCAGCATCCCTGGGCCGTTTATTAAAAGCCCGCAGATACAAAGTAACTATGCAGAAATTCGATCCCTATATTAATATCGACCCGGGTACCATGAACCCCATCCAGCACGGTGAGGTATTTGTAACCGATGACGGCGCGGAAACGGATCTGGATTTAGGCCACTATGAGCGCTTTATTGACGAAAGCCTGACCAAAAACTCCAATGTAACCACAGGAAAAATTTATTGGTCTGTTCTGCAGAAGGAACGCCGGGGTGATTTCGGCGGGGGCACAGTACAGGTTATCCCCCACATTACCAATGAAATTAAGAACCGTTTTTACCGGAATTTTACTACAAACGACACCCACATTGCCATTATAGAAGTGGGGGGAACTGTGGGAGATATTGAGAGCCAGCCCTTTTTAGAGGCTATCCGCCAGTTCCAGCAGGATGTGGGCCATGAAAATGCCATTTTAATCCACGTTACCTTAATCCCCTATCTGAAAGCCTCCGGGGAGCTAAAGACAAAACCCACCCAGGCAAGCGTTAAGGATTTACAGGGAATGGGAATCCAGCCGGATATGATTGTATGCCGTTCCGAACAGCCCTTAGACCAGGGAATCAAGGATAAAATTGCCCTGTTCTGTAATGTTCCAAACGGCCATGTTCTGCAAAATCTGGACGTGGAATATTTATATGAAGCCCCCCTTGCCATGGAGAAAGAAAATCTGGCAAAGGTCGCCTGCGAATGTCTCCGCTTAGACTGTCCCGAACCGGATTTGGAGGACTGGAAACAGATGGTGGACAACTTAAGGCATCCCACAAAGGAGGTAAATATCTCCCTGGTAGGAAAGTATACCCAGCTCCATGACGCCTATATTTCCGTGGTGGAGGCATTAAAACACGGAGGCATCGCAGAATGCGCCACCGTTAATTTAAACTGGGTGGATTCCGAACTGCTGAATGAAGATAATGTGGAGGAAGTTTTGGGCAGTGCCCAGGGCATTCTGGTTCCCGGCGGTTTCGGCAACCGGGGGGTGGAAGGCATGATTGTGGCGGCAAATTACGCCAGGACAAAAAATATTCCCTACCTTGGCCTATGCCTTGGAATGCAGGTATCCATTATTGAATTTGCCAGAAATGTGTGCGGCATGCACGATGCCCACAGCATTGAATTAGACCCCAAGACTACCCATCCCGTCATTGCATTGATGCCGGATCAGGACGGCGTGGAGGATATCGGAGGGACCTTAAGGCTTGGCTCCTACCCCTGTGACCTTGACACTTCTTCCAGGGCCTATGCCATGTACAAAGAAAAAACCATCCACGAAAGACACAGGCACCGGTATGAGGTGAACAACGATTTCAGAAATATTTTAACGGAAAACAGCATGAAGCTCTGCGGTATCTCCCCGGACGGAAGAATTGTGGAGATGATTGAACTTCCCAATCATCCCTGGTTTATTGCCACTCAGGCCCACCCGGAATTAAAATCCAGGCCAAACCGCCCACATCCCCTGTTTAAAGGATTTGTGGAGGCTGCTTTAAAGACGGTGCGGTGATTTAATGCTTAGCCGGATGGTGTAATCCTTCCATGTCAGTTTTTAAATAGTACAACAAATGCTAAGAAGGCAAACAGGGCATTTTGTCTCCGCTGGGGAGAACAAAATGCCCTGTATTTATTTTTCTATTTTGTGCGGCACAAAATTATCCCTCACATCTGATGCCGCACCACCTTATACTCGTCACCGTTTTTAAAGTAAGGGCAGGATTTGTATTTCCGGCTCATAAACCTTGCCATATCGTCCTCATCTAAATTTACGGAACAGTAGTATTCCTCCGCTTCCTCATCATAGGCATTGTAAGCACAGTAATCACATTCCACTTTTTCTCCCCTTCTTTCCGTGGAGAATTGTCTTTTTGGACTGCTCAATGGCTTTTTTCTGCTCTCTCTCCACCACAGTTTTCTGCAGACCGTTCTCCGTTACCAATTCCAGCCCGTCCATCTGGGAGACAAATTTCTGCAATGTGGAATATCCGTACTCCTTTACCTTAAAATCAGGATACTTTTTGTGGAGTTTCTGGCCCAGGGCAGCCAAATCCACCCCTTCCCCATTGGAATTTTTCACCTGCTCCCTCACATAGGACTCAAGCTGTTCCCGTTTTAAGCTAACATCCTCTAATTTCACATAGATAGCATTATCTTTTTTGTGCAGGGTAAAGGTATCCCGCATTTCCTCAATAAAACGGGACAGGGAACTGTACCCGTAACTGCGGACGTCAAAATCGGAATATTTCTTTAACAGGGAATTTCCCACTTCCGCAAGGCCGGTTTTCCGCCCGTTGTTTTCATTTTCCGTGATAATCTCCACAATAGCTTCCTGTATGGTTTTCATGGAGATATTATCCACCTTGTCCGCCTCCTGCTCTAAGAGGATTTCCAGATTGGTAAACACGGAGCAGGCCGCCTTAAAAGATTTCGGTGTCTTTGTCTCCCCCATGCCAATTACATCCATGCCTGACTCCCTTAGCCTGCTGGCAAGCTTTGTGAAATCGCTGTCCGAAGACACAATGCAGAACCCGTCCACGTGGCCGGTGTACAAAATATCCATGGCGTCAATAATCAGGGCGGAATCCGTGGCATTTTTCCCTGCCGTGTTGCAAAACTGCTGAATGGGGGTAATGGAATTTGCCAAAAGCTCCTCCCGCCATTTGGAAGCTTGGTTGCTTGTCCAGTCCCCGTAAATTCTTTTGTAAGTTATGGTGCCGTACTTCGTCATCTCGTCTAAAATTGCCGTTATATACCTAGCCGAAACATTATCTGAATCAATCAGCACCGCGTAGTGTTTGTCTTCCATTTTTTTCACCTCAGAAATAGTATATCACAAATTAGATATTATAACTATCATCAATTCTCCAAGTTAAGTCCTGTTTTTTTCTGGAATTTTAAACCATCCGCCACATTGGTAAACTCCAGCTCCCCGCAGCCAATTGCGCTGACCACTGCAGCAAGGGGCATGGCTGTTTTATTTGGCTGTTCCATCTCCATCAGAGCCATAAGCACTTCCTGGGGTATGCTGTCATAAGCTTTGTCCAATTCTTTCACAAGTTCATCCCTCACCTGACTTTTCAATATATTTTAACATATCAATTAAGTTTTGACTAGGCTTTCCTTCTGTCCCTTTTGTATACAAAAACAACTTTGCCGCACCGTCCTCATAAGATACCGTGTTATCCTCTATACACTGATTTTTTATGGTATATACCATTCACTTTTTCCCAAAAGGGTCATAGGACAGTATCATGATGATAAAAACATTCGGAAGCTTTTCATAACTCACGCTTGTCCTTAAAAGTTTTGTGTCAATCAGGCCATGATAATACCTTATTTTTCTGGAAAGCCTTTCTTTTTCGTGTATCTTATTTGGATCTATATCATAAATATCGGATTTCTCATGCACCACCTGGACATCTAACATTTCCATTTCTCCCATAATTTCATCCCTGGAAACATCTTCTATGAAAGCGTCCAGACGAATACCATGGTGTTTGGTATCAATTCCCTGAACTGTGCGCTGGGGGATCACCTTTACCAAATAATCCTCCTGTAAAAAATATAATCTGAGAAACTTTGGCGAAAACGCCGGATACAGCACTGCTGCAACTGTGAATGATAAAAATCCTATAGAAATTAAAAAGACGAACATCTTTTTGTGATTTAAGAATAAAGGTTTTGAATTCAAAATGCAAGTTCTATTTGATAGACAATGAGAGTGCCACACACATAGGGGCACTCTCACCTGTTCATCACCTATTTACTTCATTTCCCACACACAAAGCAACCGCAGTGAAACACATGGCAAAAGTTCATTATTTTGAGGATTCTAAACTAATTCAACTTACGAGTTCCTTTGATATATGGTCAACGAGGGAGAACCATAATTATCTTTTATGTTAAATTCAGAACTGTGCGTTGTACGAATCTACCATGCTTGTAATACGGCAATGCTTATCCAAATGGCCAAAAGAACCACGGATTTAACCAGAATAATTTCATTTTCACTCCTCCTTTGAAATTTTTCTTCTTAATAACTTCATCTTATCTTCCTCATATGGAAAAATCAATTTACTTTGTATGAACGACATATTTTTTGTATGAACGACAAAAAAATACATTTTATGCCCAGATTCTGCTTTTACTTTTTTTAACTGTATCGACATAATATTCTCTGCATCAGAAATAACAATTCCATATCAATATTGTAAATTTTTTTCATTTTTACTTCAGTGCTTTAAATCCCTATCTTTACTTCAAACCATCCATCCTCACATTTATAAATAATTGTTCCATCATATTTTTGCACTGCTTCTTTTACATTTTGGCTTCCAATACCATGATTATCCTTATCTCTTTTTGATGTTACTAGCCTTTGTTTCTCCACCATAATATTTTTTTCCACAGTATTTCTAAAGGACAGATAAATTTGATTGTTATAACTTCCCACCCTGATTTCAATTTTCTTCTCCTTTTCCTCTGCAATCTCCTCACAGGCTTCAATAGCATTTTTGAGAAGATTAGACACTATCGTACACAAATCATATAAAGCAACTTTTGTCTGCTCTGGAAGTATTCCTTTCCATTCCATTTCGATATTCTTTTCTTGTGCTATCAGCGCCAATGGTGCAATAACAGCGTCAACACTGCTGTTTCGCGTATATACAGTTACATCATAAACCGCCGATTCTTGTGTCATATTTGAAAGATAATCGGTTAAAACCTCATACTGCTTACTTTCACAATAATACTTTAACATATTCATGTGGCTGTTCATATCGTGGCGAAATTTCCTCATTTTTTCATCCTGCGCCATAAGCTGCTGAAAATGTTCTGCTTGCAATTCCAGATATTTTTCATTCATCTCACACCGTTCTTTATACTGAATTTCCCGATAGACCACAATACCCTGCCAAAGAATTAAAAAGATAAAAACGATACAAGCAATTGAAATTGCCAGCCCACATATATTTATTACATCTTTTGAAATATTACCTTTAGATATAACTTGCAAAGCACTTATCATTAAATATGTACAAATTATTCCTATATAGAACAAAATATATTGCTGCCGCCCCAATTGTACATAAATTAACTTTTTCTTATTACGTTTATTAAGAATTTCCAATCCCAACATCAATATTATTGGTATACATTGACAAAAAATTCTTAACGTATCATTTTCCAAAACTTTAAATTCTGACGCTTTAAATAACAGGGCGCATAAAAATGTCATACTTACCATAATATTGGAAGTCCCTATCACAATAAAGGGATATATAATAAAATACTTCTTTTCTCTTTTTTGCAATATACATATAGGCAACATTATCATTGTAATAATACTCAGAGACTCTGATATATTTTCGCCATATATAATCATAATCAGTAAATGAATTATTATTAGACTAGAAATCCCCACTCCCCACCGCCTCTTATCCTTGGTAATCTCGGCCTGAAAAATAACCCTGTAAGCCAAAAGATAATTAGCCATCTCTGTGATTAAATACAATGTCAGGTAAATGATATCCTCCCTCATGTTCTTCCTCTTACTTTCTCCCTTCCAAATTCCAGATACTTCTTTCTAACGGAATCTTTAAAGGTCCGTCCAATGGGAATTCTGTCGGCACTGTCCCTGATGGTTATCTCCCCCTTAATATCCATCACATTTTCCAGATTTACCATATAGGATTTATGTACCCGCAGAATAGGGAAATTGCTGTATTCCTGTTCCAACTCCCCAATTTTCTTTGTAACCAAAATATACTCCTCCTGGGAATCCTCCTCTGTGTGGAGCACAATTTTTGTATAGTTGCCCTCCGCCACAAAATACTCCACGTCTTCCAGCCGGACATACCTCTCCTCTGCTGTTTTGGAGTCCGCAATTTTAATCATAACATCTTCCTTTAATTCCTCCAAAACAACCTGAATCCACTTGCTGATATCCTCCTCTTCCACAGGTTTTACTAAAAACCCCAGTGTTTTTAATCCAAAGGATAAAAACACCTTATCCTGATTCCCAGAGACGAATACAATTCGCCAGACCATACCCTTTCTTAAAATCCGGTCCTTTACCTGTATACCGTCAATTTCTCCCAATTCAATATCCAAAAAAAGCAGATCCACCCGCTGCCGGTCTTTTCCCCTGCAATAGTCCAAAACCTCTTCTCCGCTGGAAAACATCCGGTATTGATGTCCCATGTCAAGGCGGGCAAAAAAAGCCTCACAATAGTTATATATCAGTTCACGATCCCTGGCTGAATCATCACAAATTCCTATTATCATATACATTCCTCCTTTTTACAATCATAACGTGAAGTAAAATCAGCGTCAATGCGTTTCCCGCCTTTTCGCTGACTTCTCACAATATCTAACCTATTAAAAAATTACTTTTAGAAAAAAATACAATGATATACTGTTCAAAAATAAATTCATATGTTAAAATAATTCAAATAACCCCGCTGCAGGCAGCGGGGTATTAACCCTTAGGGGAATAAAAAAACAGGAGGCTAACTATGTCAGACTCTACTGCCGCCCAGCGGGCGCCACAGCAGGAAAAGGCCGTCGGCTTATCCGGCAGCACATTAAAACTTATCGCCATCGTCACCATGTTTATCGACCATTTGGGAGTGGTGGCATTTGAAACTCAAATCAGTAACTATATGGTGCCCTACTATATTATGCGGCTTATCGGCCGCCTGGCATTTCCCATTTTTTGCTTTCTTTTGGTGGAAGGCTTTTTCCACACCCGGGATGTAAAAAAATATGCCCTGCGGCTCTTAGTTTTTGCCTTTATCTCAGAAATTCCTTTCGACTTGGCATTTAACAGGCAGTTGTTTTACTGGCGGCATCAAAATGTTTTTTTCACCTTGTTTATCGGTCTTTTGGTGATTGCCCTTTTGGACCATACAAAACATGCATTTCACGGTTTCCTCCAATTTGTTGTGGAAATCATTGTTCTAGTGGCAGGAATCTTACTGGGACAATTTTTATATACCGACTACGGAGCCGTAGGGGTACTGGCCATTGTATTTCTTTATATGTTCAGGCAATACAAAAGCAACGCCCTGGCCATGGGTATTTCCGTGATATGGCTCTCCGCCATGAACATAATAGAAAGCCCGGCCCTTATAGATATCCTGCTGGTAAAATTTTACAACGGGAAACGTGGTCTTAACCTGAAATATGTATTTTATGCTTTTTATCCAGCACATTTACTTTTGTTGTACCTGTTCTTCCACTTTATTCTAAAGACCGTATAATATTTTGAAGCCACTGGCGGTAGGCGTCTTTTACATGTTCCGGGGATATAATTTTTATTCTGTCCCCCAACCCTGCCAGCCAGCCGTAAAACTGTGGGGAAACCGCCACGTCTGCCCGCAGGCGGATGCGTCCCTCCCGGGTTCTGCGCATGGCCACATCGGTTCCAAACCGGTCAATGCACACTCCTGCCAGTTCCTGGCTGCATTCTAAAACCACCGTCATCTCGTTCCCGGCAAACATTCCGAAGGTTTTCTTTGCATAGGCCGCAAGATCTAAACTTTCCGCCAGTTCCCTTCCCTGGCGCTTCTCTTTTGTGTTTCCCGGCTTTAACATTTTATCCACCCGGTAATGCTTCATAACTTCCGCTTTTCCATCATAGGCAATGAGATAATAATTCTCATCTTCCCAGGTTAAATACCAGGGGCTTACCTGATAAAATTCCCCATTTTTGCGAAGTTCCATCTTCTTATCCGGCGTCCAGGAAAAATATTGAAACCGGATTTGTACATTTTCATTCATGGCTGTGTAAACGGCATCCACATTATAATAAATGGACTCGTTTATCGCCTTGTTCCTGTTTGCCACCACCACCTGGCGGTGCAGCTTTCCCCCGTTGGCATGGCTGGTCAAAGTCTCCAATTTCCCGATTAACTCTCTGGATTTTTTCCCTGTAATAAATTTGGATGCCTGCACGGAATCCACCAAAAGCTTTAGCTCCGGCAGCTCAAACTGACGGCTGGCAATATAGTAGCCCCCCAAGCGCCCCTCCTCTTTCACGATATCCATTCCAAACTCTATCAATGCCTCTATATCCGCATAAATACTTTTCCGTTCCGCCAAAATACCGTACTCGGAAAGCCCTGCTATTAAATCCTTGGTGGAAAGCAAATGCTCCTCGTCTGATTTTTCCAGGAGCATCCGGGCAATATAAAGTATTTTCAGCTTCTGATGATAAGACTTTGACATATATCCTCCTTATAAAATCTACCTGGGCAGAGCCAGAAGCTTTTTGCAAAGCCTCATTTTCTCCTCTGTATTTTCACTGTTCACAAATAAAATCTCCCCGTTTTTTGTCTCCTCATTTAAAAGCCCTTTTTCTGCCAGGCGTCTTCTTGTCTCTCTGGCCACTCCTTCCCCGCCGTCAAACAAGGCCACTTTCTCTCCCAAAACCTTTCTCAGTTCCCTGCTCACAAAGGGATAATGGGTACAGCCGAGTACCACAGCATCCAGCTTTTGTTTATCAAAGGGATCAAATAGTTTTTCCAGAAAAGTTAAAAGTTCTTCCCCCTGAATATCCCCGTGTTCAATATATTCCATAAGCCCCGGACAGGGCAGGGGGATAATATGGGCCATATGGGTGTATCGGTCCATAAGATTATGGAACTTTTCTTCCCGAATGGTCATGGGTGTGGCCATTACCACTACATTAGGATTCTCTTTGGATAAAACCGCAGGTTTTAAGGCCGGCTCAATTCCTATAATGGGAATATCCTCATATTTCAGCCGCAAAAGGCGGACTGCTGCACTGGTGGCGGTGTTGCACGCCACCACCACAGCTTTCACCCCCTCCCGGATAAACGTATCTACATGGTCCATTGTAAGTTTCCGCACTTCCTCCAGCCCTTTTGTGCCGTAAGGGGCATTGGCGGAATCCCCATAGTAATAAAAGTTTTCCTGGGGCATAAGGGCAATCAGCTCCCTTAAAACACTAATCCCCCCCACTCCCGAATCAAACACTGCAATGGGTGCTTTTCCTGTGCGCTTTATGAAATCTCCCAACATACACTGCTCCCTCGTATAATAAGTTTGTAAGCAAGAAAAACAGCTTACAGACTTATTCTTTTTTGATTAGACAGAAGGATAATTCTAAACATCCTTTCCGAAGGTTCTTCTTCAATAATGCTGGCTCATCCATTCTCTGTCTATTGGTTAATAAGTTACTTTATAGTCATGGCCCCAGATGTTACAATAAGGTTCATAAGAACTGTAGCTATGGTTACTGCTTTATCGCTCCAGCAAAGCTTCTGCTATTGCCAAGAAAGCCTGCAGCCCTAACGCTACGCTAAGACTTATTACACAAATGCTGCATCCCGGCATCTAGCCACCAGCAGGGTATTTCTGCCGGGCAATGCTC
>Ga0137307_100427_pt1 | contig 57176 bp, 52 predicted proteins | sample NAcewD2O_March_2_FD_97180 | JGI IMG/M metagenome (GOLD analysis project Ga0137307, IMG submission 97180) | Mouse cecal microbial communities from Vienna, Austria - N-Acetylglucosamine amended D2O_March | ecosystem: Host-associated > Mammals > Digestive system > Large intestine > Cecum | place... | reverse complement strand
GATGAAGAGCTTTCCATCATTATCTTGATGGATCAGGGGATTTATATTGATATGGTTATGGATTCCGTAATCAGCAATGTGCTTTTCGGTGCAGTCCTCGCTATTTTCATATTGATTGTATTCCTGAAAGATTTGCGCCCTACCCTGGTGATTGCCTTTTCCATCCCTATCAGCCTTGTGACGGCGGTGGTATGCATGTATTTCAGTGGGATAACGCTGAACATCATTTCCCTTTCCGGTTTGGCCCTTGGCGTAGGTATGCTGGTGGACAACTCGATTGTGGTGATTGAAAATATATACCGTATGCGCAGCGAGGGGAAGAGTATGCGGGAGGCTTCCATTGAGGGGGCAAAAGAGGTTGCGGGGGCAATCATGGCTTCTACCTTAACGACCGTTTGCGTATTTTTGCCCATTGTATTTACGGAAGGGATTACCAGACAGTTGTTTGTGGATATGGGATTGACCATTGCCTACTCCCTGCTGGCCAGCCTTGTAATTGCGCTGACCGTCGTTCCGGCAATGGCGTCCAAGGTGCTGACAAAGACAAAAGAACAAAAAGAAGATAAATTTTTTGCGGTATTGATTAGCGGGTATGAAAAGATATTGGAACTGTCATTGAGGTTCAAACCTATCGTTTTGATTGGCGTTCTCGGGTTGCTGGCAATCAGCGCCGCAGCGGCAATCTCCAGAGGAACCGCATTCATGCCGGATATGGAGAGTACACAGATAACGGTAAGCGTGTCTATGCCCAAAGGAACGCCGTTAGATGAGACCGCGGCGGTGACGGATGACATTATAGAAAGAATCCGTTCACTTGATGATGTAGTGGATGTGGGGGCTATGGCAAGCGCTTCGAGCTTGACGATGCTGACCGGAAGCGGGAACAGTGCGGACAATGCTACGGAAATTTATATCACGTTAAAAGAAGACAAAGAGCTGACAGGGGATGAATTGGCGAAGAAAATCGAAGACATGACAGCGGACATCGAAGGGGCAGAGCTGGTGATTAATACGTCTTCTATGGATATGAGCGCCCTTGGGGGAAGCGGGATTTCCATTCAGGTTAGGGGGCGTGAGATAGATACCCTTCAGGAACTTGCTGCGGATATTGCCCAAATTGTCCGGGATACCGAAGGAACAACGGAAGTTTCTGATGGTATGGAGGATTCCACGGAAGAGCTTCGCATTATAATTGACAGGGATAAGGCAATTGAACACGGATTGACGGTGGCTCAGATTTTCCAACAGATAGCGGCAAAATTAGCGGATGCTTCCAGTGCAACGACATTGGAGACGGAAATCAGGGATTACGATGTCTATGTAAAGAATGCCAACGATATTGCCCTTACGAGGGATACGATAAAACTGATAAAGATAGACGTGACGAAAAAGGACGGAACAAAAGAGAAAATTGTCCTTGCAGATATTGCGGATTTTGAGATAAAACAGTCGCCCAATGCAGTGAACCGCTCGGATCAGAACCGGTACATAGGCGTAAGCGCATCCATCGCCGACGGATATAATATAGGTCTGGTATCCCAGGAATTGCGCAAGAAGTTGGATGATTATGAAATGCCGGAAGGCTATACGCTGGTGATGAGCGGTGAAAATGAGATGATTGAGGATGCGATGGAGCAGGTGACGCTGATGCTTATTCTGGCGCTGCTGTTCATGTATTTGATTATGGTTGCCCAGTTCCAGTCGCTGCTGTCTCCCTTTATTATCATGTTTACCGTGCCGCTGGCGTTTACGGGCGGATTTTTCGGTTTATATTTCAGCGGGAGCGAAGTGAGCGTCATTGCCTTAATCGGTTTCGTTATGCTTTCGGGTATTATTGTAAATAACGGTATTGTTTTGGTGGACTATGTGAACCAGCTGCGGGAAACAGGGATGGAGAAAAAGGACGCTATTATCGAAGCGGGCCGTACCAGGCTCCGGCCGGTGCTTATGACAGCTTTGACAACTATCCTGGCTCTTTCCACTATGGTATTCAGCCATGATATGGGCTCTGAAATGGGGAAACCGATGGCGATTGTAACAATAGGCGGATTGGTTTACGGTACATTGCTTACCTTGGTTGTAGTTCCATGCATTTATGATATATTTATGCGGGAAAAGAAGGAGATGGAGGAATGAAGGCAGAGAAAAAATTGTCTCCGAAGGTAAAGGCTTTATACGAAGCGGTAGAAGAGCTTATTTTTGAAAATATCGATGTGAAAGAAATCAAGGTATCCGATATTACGGAACGGGCAGGGATCGGGAAAGGCACTGCTTATGAATACTTCAGGAATAAAGAAGAAATTATAAGCAGCGCCATGCTGTACCATATTGATTTGATTTGCAGGCAGATGATAGAAAAATTGGAAGAGTTGAAGGATTTCCCTAAGACCATGCAGCTTCTTTTATGCTGCATGGATGAGGAAATCAAAAAAAGGGATTGCCTTGTCCAGTTCATCCATCTTTTGTCTGACAATGGGTTAATCGGCAAGGTTTTACAAAAGAAAATAAAAGAGCGGAATCAGGAACTATGTATGCCGAAAGATGTAATTGCCCATATGATTCAGGTTGGCATAGAGAACGGCGATATAAACAAAGAGCTGCCTTTGGATTATGTAAGTATGGAGATTGCTTCCCGGGTACTCATTTATATCATTTATATTACGGACGATGATAAAAACGGATGCAGCAGGCAGCAGATGCATAAACTGGTTTGCGATGCTATGCGCAAGGCATTAAAATGATTTGAAAATGAATAAAGTAAGGTAAAGATACCAGTACGGCAAATGGATAAAAATTCCTGGCAGAAAATTAGAATTGGGAATTTTTTTGTACATTTGCCTTTGTTTGTTAAATATGGTTGTATATTTTTGTGGAAAATGCTATTATAACTTAATATAAGCAAAATGATGTCAAGAGAAAAATTCAATTTTTAAATGGAAATTTGTAACAATTCAACCTGCGGCATTGCTGCTGCGGAATCTGTGTTCCAAGCTGCCTGCGGCATTGCTGCTGCGGAATCTGTGTTCCAAGCTGCCTGCGGCATTGCTGCTGCGGAATCTGTCCGTTCCAAGCGACTTGTGGCTTCACGATTACGGAATCTGACCGTGCCAAGTCGCCTGCAACGAGGGCCCTGAACCTTGACATAAGAATATGGTATGATGTGCCAGCAATACACAAAAAAGAAAAAACTGGAAATAGGAATGGAATACTTTGTATTTCAGGCGTCTGCAGACCCAAAAGTGTAAAAAAGATTTTGTTGATTTTAAGGTTTTGGAAGTGTTTGCTTTATATTTGCAGGTGAGAGAGGAGTAGTTATGTTAGAAAAGATTAAGAAGATGAAGGTAGAGAAAAAATTGAAATATTGCTTTGCATTGGTCATTTTTGTAGCCAGTATTTCAGGAGTTTTAGGGCTGTTGATGATTTTGCGCAGCGATATCCAATATAGCAATGCGCTGGTGGATAATGGTTTTTCCCAGGGGGAAATCGGCATATTCAGTACATACTTGAACAAAGAGCCTTCGATTGTAAGGGAAATGATTTTGCAGGAGGATAGCGCAGCTTTACTGGAATCCGAGATGGAACTGGATGAGATACAGGCGAAGACGGATGCCGCGTTTGAGGTGATGTACCAAAACTGCAATTCGCCGGAAGAAAAGGAATTTATTGCAATTATAGAAGAGACATTGCCTCAGTACCGTAGTATTTTTAAACAAGTAGAAGAGATGGCAATAGCGAACCGGAATGATGAAGCTTTTGAACTGCTTCTTGCGGAAGGGAAACCTACATTAAAGAAACTGACAGATGCAGTGGAAGCTTTGATTGATTTGAATGTAGAAATGGGAAATGAAGTATCGAGCAACCTGACGATACAGACATATATATTGATTAGTGTGATGATTCTTGTGATTGTTGTAGCCGTATTTATTTCCATGCGGTTTGCAGGATTTGTAGCGAAACTGTTTGCGGAACCGATTATCATGGTGAAGAATGCTTCGGCAGAACTGGCGAAGGGGAATTTGGACATTAAATTAGAGAGGATGTATCCGGATGAAATCGGGGATATGACGGATTCGTTTAAAGAGGCGGCGGAAACGCTACAAATGTATATCAATGAATTAAGCCGGGGCCTTGGGGAAGTTGCCAACGGGAATTTTAATATTAGTACGGATGTGGAGTTTAAGGGTGATTTTAAGGCATTGGATGTGGCTATTGTGCAAATTACAGATTCCTTGAGCCAGACATTGGGACAGATTAGGGAGGCATCCGAACAGGTGGCCTTGGGGTCTGCCCAGATGGCGGAGAGCGCACAGTCGCTGGCGGAAGGGGCAACCGATCAGGCAGGGGCCGTAGAGGAGCTGACAGCAACCATCCAGAATATTACGGAGGCTGTCGTAGGTTCTTCAGAAAAAGCGGACGAATCCCACCGCAATGCGGAAGCGTTTGAGATTGAGGCGGAAAAGAGCAATGAAGATATTAAGAGCCTGAATCAGGCGATGGAACGTATCAACGATACTTCCAAAGAAATCGCAAAAATTATTGCAGCTATTGAAGATATTGCTTCCCAGACGAACCTCCTGTCGCTGAATGCATCCATTGAAGCAGCAAGGGCAGGGGAAGCGGGCAAAGGATTTGCCGTTGTGGCGGATCAGATAGGCAAACTGGCTGCCGACAGCGCGGCTTCGGCTATCAATACAAAACGCTTGATTGAAAACTCCATTCAGGAGATTGAACACGGTAATGAAATTACCACAAAAGCGACGGCGGCTATCGAATCGGTAATAGGCGGCATTAAGATGTTGGCCGAATCGACGAAGGAAATCAGCGAGTTGTCCGTGTCTCAGGCAGACGCCATGAAACAGCTTGAAATGGGCGTAGAGCAGATTGCGGAGGTGATTCAAAGCAATTCGGCGGCAGCGGAGGAAACTTCTGCGACAAGCGAGGAACTGTCCGCACAATCCACAAGCCTGGAAGATTTGGTTGGGCAATTTAAACTGAAAGCATAGAAGACAGTTATCCATGCGGCGCTAATTGCCGGCGCAGACAAAGGGAAATCCTTTGTCTGCGCGGCAGTTCCGTATTTCCATACAATAGTTCCGAAAGAGACTGGCCAAATAGGGCGCAAACATAATTCCGATATATCAGGAAGCTTTTTTAAATTATGCATTGACAAAGCAAATTTGAATATGTTACAATGTCATTCGGTAGTTCGTAGGAATACCAAAGACAATTTGTAAATAAGCTGCTATAGCACAGTCGGTAGTGCGCAACATTGGTAGTGTTGAGGTCACCAGTTCGATTCTGGTTAGCAGCTCTGGCAAAAGGCAAAATAAAAGCTTTTCAAAGATTTCATTCTTTGAAAAGCTTTTATTTTGCCTATAAGATACGAACGACCAAATAGAAAACTGCTTCTTATTCAACGCAAAGGCGGGAAATCTAAGTTTTCATGGAAAACATTATCCGCCACCAATGCTAACGTTCCAATCAGGGGTGCCTGCCCATGAGATTGGGAGCGGAGAATTTGTAAAGTGCTGAAACGTTTTGGGCTGATGCGTGTCTGGATTTTGCGTAAAATCAGTTCTTCCAGTACGGAGCCGGGGATATTGCTTTCATAATCCATAATCAGATAGGAAATGTCCAATATATTTAATACGTTCAAAATAGCATGGGACAAATAATTGCAATATTCGTTCAAGGCGGATACCGCCAGCAAGTCGTTTTGGTTAGCAAGGTCTATGATGTTCACAAGGGAAACATCAAGAGGGTTGGTAATACGCGTATTTGGATAAAGCGGTGTCTGCTGCTGTATGTAGTTGCGCACGTTGGAAATGTTGGCGTACATTTCAAGACAGCCCACATTCCCGCAGGGGCATTGGGGACCGACGAAATTGATGGTGCTATGGCCTAATTCCCCGCTTTGCCCGCTGTTGCCGTTATATAGTTCTTCATGTAAGACGAGCCCTGACCCGATGCCGTATTTTAAATGGACATAAAGGAAGTTAGGGATGTCTTTGCCGATACCGTACATTTTTTCGCTCAATGCACCGGCATTCCCATCGTTGATGAGGAATGCGGGGAGGTGCGTATAATTTGTTACTTCCTGGACAATCGGCAGATTTTGGATGTCCCAGAAATTAGGCGGGTCCAGCAGTATGCCGTTTTTGGCATCCAAAGGGCCTATGCTGGCGATGCCGATGGCGAGCAGGGGGCAATGGTTGCGCGCCTTTAACGTATCGATTCCGGTAAAGATAATGTGGAGAAGCTGCTCTGCCCCGGTGAGCCGTGGCGTTTTATCTACAAATTTATCCAGTACGTTTCCGGAAAGGTCGCCTAAAATCACCTGATAAAGCCCTCGCTTTATGAGTATGCCGATAATTTTAGGGGCTTGGGGGGATAACTTAAGCGGGGTGGGGATACGGCCGTTTGACGGCTGAATCCTGCCGGAGAAACTTTCTTCTTCCACTACGATGTCCTGCTCCATTAAATCAGCTATAATATTGCTCACAGTCATTTTTGTGAGGTTGGAAATTTTTGCCAAATCAATCCTGGAGAGCCCTGCCCGTGTTGCAATAAGCTTTAAAATAAGGGATTGGTTTTTTTGCTTTAAACCTTTGATGCTGATGCCGGCGTTATTACCCATAAAATATCTCCTGTTATTATTGAGTCAATTTCTAAAAATACAATTATTAATATAATTTTTATCTATAATTTCCCAAACCAATTCGTATTGTAGCATAAAAATAATAGCATTTCAACTTGCCATTATGCCTTGATATAAGGCATTTTTAGGATTTACTGCCTGCTATTTCATTTTATTTCCTTATTAAGGAAAAAGATTTTACAATACTGTATCGCATTGATTTTGCAATTATAATATAGAAACAAATATAAATCAATAAATTTAAAAAAAAATAGCATAATGAATAAAAATAAAGACAAAAAACTAGTAAATAGATTGAAAATAATTTATATTAGTAAAAAGTATTGACTAAAGCATTTGCGGAATTTATAATGAACACATATTACACAGAGAGGAGGAAAAGATAGAATGCGGCAATCGCAGGAAATTTTGGACGGGCTGATAACTCGTTATCCGGCTCTTTCCGGTTGCAGGGAATCTATTTGGGATGCGTTTGAAATGCTGTTTGCTTGTCTCAAAGAGGGAAAGAAACTGGTGTTGTGTGGAAATGGAGGAAGCTGCGCGGACTGTGACCATATTACAGGCGAGCTGTTAAAAGGCTTTTGCAAGGGAAGGCCGTTGCAGGAGACGGAAAAGGAAGCTTTGCGGAAGATAGATTTGGAGAGAGGGGAAATGCTTTCCAATAAACTGCAAAAAGGCCTTGCCGTAGTAAATTTATGCGCCAATACGGCGGCAATGACAGCAGTAGCCAATGACACAGATGCGGATTTGATTTTTGCACAGCAGTTGATGGGGCTTGGCAAAGAGGGGGATGTTCTTGTCTGTATCTGTCCGCGGGGCAGTGCGGAAAATATATTGAATGCAATTGCCGCAGCCCGTTTGCAGCGGATGAAAATATTGGGGATGACGGCTTGGGATGGAGGTAAAATGAAGGGGCTTTGCGATGTTTTGATTGCGGCGCCGGAACGGGAAGTATATTGTGTCCAAGAGATGCATCTGCCGATTTACCATGCTTTGTGCCTTATGCTGGAAGCTGCTTTTTTTGAAGAATAACAAGGAGGGAAGGAAATGAAGTATTTTTTGGACAGCTCGGATGTAAATGAAGTGGAATATGCTTTTCAGAATTTTGGGATTGACGGGGTTACCACCAACCCGCGCCAACTTAAGGTGATTGGGAAAAAAGAATCTGAAGTGATGAAGGAGCTGGCGGATTGGACATCCGGTCATGGGTTTACGGACAGCGGACAGTTTCCGGTCTCCATTGAAGTAGATCCGAATTTAAACCAATGGGAAGCTATTTATCAGGAAGCGAAGCGCATTGCCGGACAAAGCCCATGCTTCATCGTCAAGATTCCCTGCACCGAGCAAGGGCTGATTGCAGCCCGTAAGTTGGAAAAAGAGGGGATACGTACCAATGTTACGTTGGTGTTCTCGCGGTCACAGGCGATTGCCGTAGCGCGGCTGGGTGCGAAATTTGTTTCTCCCTTTGTGGGATGGAAAGAAAATTACGGGGAAGATACCTTTGATTATTTGAATGATATTGTACAGATATATAAAAATTATGATTATAAAACGGAAATCATTGTGGCAGCAGTGCGCAGTGGGAAAGTAATTGCCGATGCTGCCAAAATGGGGGCGGATATAGTGACTTGTTCTTTGGATATAATGAAAAACAGCGTATACCATCCTTTTACTGATTATGGAATCCGCTTTTTTACAGACTCCTGGAATGAGGTGGAACAATTATGATGGAAGATTTGGCCAAAGAAAAGCAAATATGGGAGTTAGAACGCTTTGCATTGGAGATTCGCAGGCGGACGTTGGAAGAGCTTCATAACCTTGGCGCAGGCCATTTGGGCGGGTGCATGTCTATGGTAGAGCTGCTGGCGGCGCTTTATGGAGGGGTTTTACATGTGGACCCGCAAAATCCCCAGTGGGAAGACAGGGATAGGCTGGTAGTTTCAAAAGGGCATGCAGGCCCTGCCGTTTATGCGGCATTGGCGTTGAAGGGCTTTTTCCCTTTGGAAATGCTTAATACCCTGAACCGGCCCGGCACACGGCTCCCAAGCCATATGGATGCAGGAAAGACACCGGGGGTGGATATGACTACCGGTTCCCTTGGGCAAGGGGTATCGGCTGGGGTAGGAATTGCCCTTGCTAACCGCATCAAAGGGAAAAATGTCCATGTTTATATCATTGCAGGAGACGGCGAATGCGATGAAGGGCAGGTGTGGGAAGCAATCCTTTTTGCGGCGGCGCAGAAACTGGACAACGTAACCCTCCTGATTGACAGGAACCATTATCAGTTGGATGGGGGAACGGAAGAGGTATTAGGGCTTGACAGCCTGGAAGAAAAGCTGCGTGCGTTCGGCTGGAATGCGGTTTCGGTAGCAGATGGCCATGATGTGGGGCTTATCTATCAGACGCTCTTGGAGGTGCGCCTCCTTTATAAAGACGGTCCTACGGCTATCGTAGTCGATACGGTGAAAGGGAAGGGCTATCCTGCGGCGATGCATGCCCCGAATCACCATATGTTTATTGTGGATGAGGATTTCCATGAGGCGATGCGGGAATTGGATGAGGAAGAGCGCAGGATTTTGAAACGAGGAGGGCAGAATAATGTATGAGATAGAGCAGGGCTTTCCGATGGGCAAAACAGAGATGCGCCAGGTTTACTGTGAGACTTTGGAACAATGTATGCAAAAGGATTCGCGGATTGTAGCTTTGGATGCGGATTTGATGACCCCGCTGGGCATTGTAGGGATGTGGAAAAAGTATCCTGACAGAATCTATAATTGCGGCATTCAGGAGGCGAATATGGTAAGCCTTGCGGCAGGCATGGCAAAGGAGGGGATGAAACCATTTGTCCATACGTTCGGTGTATTTGCATCCCGCAGGGCCTGCGACCAGATTTATATGAGCTGTGCATATGCAGGCAACGCGGTATGTATGGTAGGAAGCGACCCGGGCGTGGCAAGCGCGCTGAACGGCGGCACCCATGCCCCGAATGAAGATATTGCTATTCTCCGCGCATGCCCGACAATGACAATTGTGGAGCCGGCGGATAGCTGTACATTGCAAAAAATCATCCCTCAGTTGGCAGCATTGGAAACGCCGTCTTATCTGCGCTTGTTCCGGCGCCAGAGGCCGTCCATATATTCGGAAAGGGAAGAGTTTGCCATTGGCAGTGCAAAGGTGCTGACGGAAGGGGGGGATGCAGCCGTTTTTGCCTGCGGAATTGAAGTGTATGAGGCTTTGGAAGCGGCGGCCCGTCTGAAAAAGGAAGGGATTTGCATAAAAGTTTTGGACTTGTTTAGCATCAAACCGTTGGACGAACATGCCGTTATCGAGGCGGCAAAAGAAACAGGTGCTGTTGTAACGGCGGAAAACCACAATATTATCGGAGGGATGGGCAGCGCAGTGGCGGAACTTCTGGCAGAGCAGTACCCGGTGCCTATAGAGCGGGTGGGAATCCGCGACAGGTTTGGGCAGGTAGGGCCGATGGACTGGCTGATGGAGCATTACAGCCTTACGGCAGATACGATTGTGGATAAAGTAAAACGTGTAATAGAGCGTAAAGTTTCAGGAAAAAATGAAAGAAAAATAATTGGATGAAAAGGAGAAAAACTATGAAAAAGAGAAATACTATAAAAAAGAATATCAGTATTTTGTTGGCGCTTACGTTGCTTTGTATGGTTATAGCCGGCTGCGGGAAGACATCATCTTCCAATACGGATGCTCCTTCGGCAGAGGCTCCTTCCGACAGCCAGGATGCTGCAACAGAGGCAGCGGAGGATACATCGGCAGAGGCTTCGGAAACAGAAACGGCAGAGGCTCCGGCCCAGCCAGTGGAAATGATTAAAATCCGGGCAGCGTACCACCCCAATCTTGGTCCGATGAGTATTCCCGGCATTGATGCAAAAATGGGATATTTTGCAGAGGAAGGGCTGGAAGTAGAATGGTTGAAATTTACGTCCGGCGCACCCGAGATTGCAGCGATGGCTTCCGGCGACCTGCAGTTTGGCTATATTGGACAGGGAGCTTTGAAACTTTGCGCAGAAGGGCAGGCGGATGTCATTTCCCTTTCCCATTTGACCAACTCCGAGGCTATTTTGGTAAGGGCGGATTCCGGTATCGCCAGCTTTGAAGATTTGAAAGGGAAAAAAGTAGCCACGGAACTTGGTACCAACGGTGAGGTACTCCTTAATATGGCTTGCGAAAAGTACAATGTTTCCCGCGACGAAATCGAAGTTATCAATATGCCTATCAGCAATGCCATTGCAGCATTTATCGGCGGAAGCACGGATGCCGTAGTTGCATGGGGGCCGGACCTTACCAACATTAAAAACAATGTGGATGAGGAAATGCTTGCGGTTGTGGAAACGAAAGACTTCGTTGATTCGGTGCCGTTTTTGGGAAGCTGGATTGGGAATCCGGACTACATCGAAGAAAACCAGGATATTGTACAGCGTTTTCAGCGCGCTTTAAACAAATGCTATGATTACCGTGCCTCCCATCTGGACGAAACCATCCAGGCAGCTGCGGATTTTGCGGTAGGGAAGGACATCGGGGTGTCCTATGACGATTTAAATTCGGAGAGGGATCAGTTGGTGTTCTTCAATTTGGAAGAAGAAAAAGAATGGGTAAGCAGTGGGCATATGGAAGAACTGTTCCAATTGCAGTTGAATTATATGCAGGGTCAGGATCAGATAGGCACTGATGTATCGGTGACAGACTATGTGCGTCTGGATTTAATCCAAAAGGCTTTGGAGACCCAATAGGGTTTGACCTATATTGCCGGACGCGGAGCAGATTTTAAGGGAACGGTTTTGTCAAAATAGGAGTAAAACTAAATGGATAAAAAAGGTAAGGCTGTTGGGAAACAGCAGCGTTCAAAACAGATAGTTTGGGTAAATATGTTATATGTTCTAGTATCGCTTGCGGTTATATTGCTGCTATGGCGTATTGTTTCCACTCCGGGAATGAAATCTGCCAAGGTTTTTGCCTCTCCGGCCGCTGTGCTGGAGGCGTTCCTGGCGAAAGTGAAGACGGGGAAGATTTGGGAACATTTGGGGTATTCTATCGGCAGGGTATTAGTTGGCTTTTTGCTGGCTTTTGTGGCAGCCGTGCCGTTCGCTTTCCTTATGGGATGGTATGAGCCTTTCCGCAGGTTCTTCCAGCCGTGGATTAGTTTTTTGAAATGCATTCCGCCGCTGGCGTTTATCCCGTTGGTAATCGTCGGTGCAGGGGTGGGTGAGAACGCAAAAGTTATCGTGATTTTTATTGCGGCATTCCTTGTAATGGTGATTACGATTTACGGTGGGGTTGTCAATGTTGACAATACGCTAATCAAGGCAGCCCGGGTTTTGGATTCCAGCGATAGCACCATATTTTTCAAAGTGGTGGTGCCGGCATCCACGCCATACATTTTCACAGCCATCCGCCTGGGTCTTTCTTCCTCCCTTACCACATTGATTGCCGCGGAGCTTACAGGCGCCCAGGTTGGGTTGGGGCAGATGATTCAGGAAGCTTCCAACTATTTCAACATGGATGTTGTTTTGATGGGGATTATACTGATTGGGCTTGTGGGAATCACTTTTGAAAAAATTGTTACATTTTTTGAAAAGAGGCTTACGGCATGGCAGGAGGTGAGGCAAAAATGAGTCAAAGTAAAGTTTTGCTAAAAGGGGTTAAAAAAATCTATCAGGGGGCTTCTGGAGAAGTAGTTGCATTGAACGGGATAGATTTGGAAATAAAAAACAACGAGTTTGTCTGTGTCGTAGGCCCTTCCGGCTGCGGGAAATCCACTCTTTTAAATATTTTGGCAGGGCTGGATAAACAGACGGAGGGCGAAGTCCTGGTAGAAGGGAAACCTGTCAACGGTCCCAGCGGTGAGCGCGGTGTAGTATTCCAACAATATGCTTTGTTTCCCTGGCTTACGGTAAGGAAAAACATTGCTTACGGGCTGCATAATAAAAAGCTGCCTAAGGAGGAAATCGATAAGCTGGTGGAGAAATATGTCCACATGGTGGCTTTGGAAGACTTTTTGGATTCATACCCCAAGGAACTTTCCGGCGGCATGAAACAGAGGGTGGCACTGGCAAGGGCTTATGCAATGAATCCGTCTCTGCTTTTGATGGACGAGCCTTTCGGCGCGTTGGATGCACAGACGCGGGCACAGCTTCAGGCCGATTTGCTGGAACTTTGGGAAGAAGAAAATAAGACTTGTTTTTTTATCACACATGATGTGGAAGAAGCAGTTTTGCTGGCGCAGCGGGTCATTGTCATGAGTGCAAGGCCGGGGCGCATCAATAAAATTGTGGATGTGGATATTCCTTATCCCCGCACCCAGAAAACCCGCCTTAGCGCACGGTTCACGGAGCTGAAAAACGATATTTGGGCTACGGTTTATAACGAATATCTGGAATAGAGGAGTACCTTATGCAAGGCATTTTGCCAAAACTGACAGAGCAGAATCATGACGGTGGCAGCGCCGTCATGATTTATGGCTTTCATTTCATCGTGTTCCGTATTGGCTTCCACGATTTTAGGGTTTTCTCTCCATCACACAAAAGTCAATAGCTCAATATTCCTTTGTGTCATCTGCCAAGCGACGCTGCCGGGCAGACTTTTTAATACCTGAATTATCATAATCATAATTAAGGAAATAACGTTACAGCATCCCTGGTTTGGGGGAGTGAAAGGAGCAGATATGGCTGGTTTTACTGTGACATTGGCTTGTGCGGATCCTCTTTGCCTTGGGGATGATATCGAGGCCGCCAGGAGGGGAGGCGCCGCAGGCGTACATATTGATATTATGGATGGACGGTATGTGCCGAATCTTTGTATGAGTTTTGCACAGGCAGGGGCGATAAAAGAGTCGTATCCTTCTTTGGAAATGGACATTCATATGATGGTGGCAGACCCGTTTTGCTGGGTGGAGGAGCTGGTAAGGCTACAGCCGCAGCGTGTGGCGGTGCATTTGGATAGTACACCGTTTACGTACCGTTTCCTGGAGCGGATGAAGGCGGCGGGTATCAGTCCCGGTGTGGCATGGAACCCTTCCCAGCCGTTGGAGCTGTTATTCCCTCTTGCCCGCCGGATAGAATATGTTTTATTGATGGCAGTTGAGCCAGGGTTTTCCGGGCAAAGTATGCTGCAGGAAACTTATCAGAGGATTGCGGCACTGGATGCCTGGAGACGCAGGGAGGGACTGGGCTTCCGGATTATGGTTGACGGTGGCGTCGATTTGGAAAACGGCAGCCTTTGCGTAAAGGCAGGTGCGGACATCCTCGTAGGAGGCGCGCTTGTATGTTTTGGGCAGGAAGGTGGCGTAGAAGCAGCATGCTGCCGTTTGGCAAAGACTCTTTTCTGTGCGGAAAGAAGTTTGGGAAGGGATGGTATGGATTGACACATAGAAAAGAAAAATATATAATAAATTAGATTCGGGTGTCAAAAGGTCTGTCCGGAAGTGCCGTTTGACACCCGAATCTAAATTTAAACAGATGGGCTTATATGGAGTTGAGCCATGTTGAGGACGTCGGTTGGCTTCCGTTGATTGCGGGCGGTAGTTTTTTGGATAATGGATAGGAAGGGGTATAGGCTTTTCGAGGTATGAGGCTTCGGAAAGCTTTTAACATTTAAATGCGGATAGGAAGTAAGAGGAGGAAGCCATGACAGAAGATAAGAGGAAGCTGCGGAATTGTTCTATTGATATCTTTCGGTATATATGTGCGGTTATGGTGGTAGGGATTCATACACATCCACTTTCGGAGTTAAATAATAAAGTAGGATATATATGCAGCGATATTGTGCCAAGGATAGCGGTGCCGTTCTTTTTTGCAGCAGCAGGATATTTTTACATCCGGAAGCTGGAAGAGGGGCAAAATCCGTTTTTCCCATATGTAAAACGATTGTTGATACCTTATTTTATCTGGAGCGTAATTTACGATATGGTAGATTTTATAGTAAGGGAGCATACGGATATGAAAAGTTTTCTGCAAGGCTGTATATACCGGTTTGTAGTTACAGGGAGTTATGAGCATTTCTGGTTTTTTCCGGCGCTTATCTTTTCGGTTTGTCTTACTACCTTGTTGTTTAAGGTTGGCGGCAGGAAAATGCTGATTCCATTGAGCATTTTTTTATATATAATAGGCTGTCTTGGATGTGCTTATTATAATTTGGCGGTTCCACTGCCGGGGCTTGGCAGCTTGTTCTCCTTTTCGCAGTTTAATTTGATTCGGCGAGTGCTGCTTATGGGGTTCCCATTTTTTATATGCGGTTATTTCGTATATAAAATAGAAGAGCAGATTAGGGGATTTATTGCGGATAAAATACTGTATTTTAGAGCAGGTATCATTGTTTTAATATGGCTGGCAGAAATTTATGCGGTGCGTATGTTTGGATGGGGAAACAATATCATAATTACTTTTGGATTGTACCCGTTGGTAGCAGTGACATTGCTTATATTGCTAAGAAATCCTCTTCCTGCTTACAGGGATTTTTCCGATAAGTGTGCGGCATTGGCAGATTTTACTTATTATTCCCATCCGCTTTTTATGGAAGCTTTTTCTTTAGCTGGTGTTTGGCTCCTGAATAGGGAGATTTCTGCCACACCTATGTTTTTATTAACGGTATCGGCAACATTTGCAATTGGACTTTTTGTCCAGAAATGGAAGCTGGCAGTGTGTTGCAGTTTGCGGTAAATGATGATATGATGAATATCACAAAAAGACAAAATAGGCTGAAAAACAGGTTCGTGTATGTGTATCATCGACAAAACCGAAGGCCGTATGGAAATGAGGTATTAGGGTGTCACACGGTTGTTTGTGCCGGAGCGTCATAAATCAGCCCTGATAGACCTATTGCGAAAACGCTCTGGAATGGAGATTAATATGGAAGAAAAAAAAGAACGTTTAAATAAATATTTGGCATCCTGCGGGATTTGCTCCAGAAGGGAAGCGGACCGGCTGATAGCGGAAGGCAGGGTAACAGTGGACGGACAGACAGCATCGGCAGGGATGCAGGTTTGCGGTCGGGAAAAGGTTATGGTAAATCATAAAGAGGTATCCGGCAAGAAGGAGAAAGCCGTCCTCGCTTATTACAAGCCGATTGGAGTGACATGTACGGAAAAGGACAGACATGCGGAAAGAAAGGTTTGTGACGAATTGAAGTATCCGGTTCGCCTTACGTACGCAGGACGTTTGGATAAAGACTCGGAGGGGCTTTTAATTATGACCAATGACGGGGAGCTAATCGACCGTATGATGCGGGGGGCAAACTGTCACGAGAAGGAATATCAGGTTCGGGTGGATAAGGTGGTGACAGATGAATTTTTAAAAGGGATGGCATCCGGGGTTTATCTGGAAGATTTGGATATGACGACGAGAAAATGCAAAGTCAGGCGAACCGGAAGGTATAGTTTCAGCATGGTCTTGACCCAGGGCGTGAACCGGCAGATAAGGAGGATGACGGAAAGCTTCGGCTATAGGGTCAGGGCTTTGAAAAGAACAAGAGTGCTGAATATTACATTAGGTGAATTACGGCCGGGGGAATACCGGGAACTACAAGGGGAGGAATTGCGGAATTTATATGATGAATGTGGGGAAAACGGGGAAGCATAATATCAGTAGTATATAAGATTAAGGATGTGGATAGGAAATGGAGAATCAAAATAAGGAACAGGATGGGAGAACGGAACGGATAAAGGAACTTGTGGGACTTTTAAACCGGGCTTCCAAAGCTTATTATGCGGAAGACGTAGAGATAATGAGCAACTACGAGTATGATAAACTTTACGATGAACTGGCGGAGCTGGAAAAGGAAACAGGGATTGTGCTGTCCAATAGCCCTACGCTGCAGGTTGGATACGAAGCGGTGGATGATTTACCAAAGGAACGCCATGAACGGCCGATGCTTTCTTTGGGGAAAACCAAAAGCAGGGAAGAGCTGCAGGAGTGGTTGGGGGAGCAAAAAGCGCTGCTGTCCTGGAAGTTGGATGGGCTGACTGTTGTTTTGACGTATTCCGGCGGGAAGCTGGTGAAAGCTGTTACAAGAGGAAACGGGGAAGTAGGGGAAGTCGTAACGAACAATGCGAAAGTATTCAAAAATATTCCTGTGTCCATTTCTTATATGGGGGAATTGGTGCTTCGTGGGGAAGCAGTCATTACGTATTCGGATTTTCAAAAAATCAATGAGAAGATAGAAGATGCTGACGCCAAATACAAAAACCCCAGAAACCTTTGCAGCGGATCCGTCAGACAGTTAAATAATGAAGTGACGGCAGGCAGAAATGTAAAATTTTTTGCTTTTTCACTAGTAAAGGCGGAGGGGGTAGACTTCCACAATTCCAGGGAAGGGCAGTTTTTATTTCTGCAAAAGCTGGGATTTGAAACGGTAGAATATCAAATGGTAGACAGCGGTAGCGTAACGGCTGCGGTAGACGGGTTTGAACAGAAAATAGAGGGATATGATGTGCCTTCGGACGGTTTGGTATTGGTTTATGATGATATTGCCTATGGGCAGTCTCTTGGCACGACGGCCAAATTCCCAAGGGATTCCATCGCATTTAAGTGGGCGGATGAAGTAAGGGAAACGACGCTTACGGAAATTGAATGGAGCCCCAGCCGGACAGGGCTGATTAATCCGATAGCGGTTTTTGAGCCGGTAGAGCTGGAAGGAACGACGGTGAGTCGTGCTTCCGTGCATAATATAAGCATTCTGAAAGGCTTAAAGCTGGGGATTGGGGATCGCATTACCGTTTACAAGGCAAATATGATTATTCCGCAAATTGCGGAGAACCTGACAGGCAGCGATACGGTCCGGATTCCGGAATTATGCCCTGTGTGCGGCGGCCCGACAAAAGTTAGCCAGATTAACGATGTGCAGTCTTTGTATTGTACGAATGAAGAATGCGAGGCAAAGCGGATTAAGTCTTTTACGCTCTTTGTCAGCAGGAATGCGATGAATATAGATGGGCTGTCGGAGGCGACATTGGAAAAGTTTATTGCAAAAGGGTATATCCATGAGTTTGCGGATATTTTCCATCTGGAGCCTTATCGGGAAGAAATTGTGGAAATGGAAGGGTTTGGGGAAAAATCTTACCAGAATCTGATAAATAGCATTGAAAAAGCAAGGAAGACCACATTGCCCCGGCTGGTCTTCAGCCTGGGGATAGCCAATATTGGCCTGGCGAATGCAAAAATGATATGCGGGCATTACCATAACAATGTGGATGATATGCTGGCGGCGGATGTGGAAGACTTGAGCGCCATAGACGGTGTGGGGGAAGTGATAGCTACCGGATTCTATGAATATTTTCAAAAAGAAGAAAATAAAAACAGGTGGGAAAACTTGTTAAAAGAAGTGGAAATAGAGAAGGAAGAGCCAGATGAGGGCAGGCAGACTTTAACAGGTATGGCTTTTGTGATAACCGGAAGCCTGCACTCGTATGCCAGCCGGAATGAACTGAAAGAGGCCATAGAGAAAAAAGGGGGGAAGGTGACGGGGAGCGTTACGTCTAAGACAATCTGCCTGATTAATAATGACAACACTTCTTCTTCATCAAAAAATAAGAAAGCAAAGGAGCTGCAAATTCCCATATTAACTGAAGAAGAGTTTATAGAGCAATATTTAGGAGGACAAAACGATGCCGATTAAAACCCAAAACGGGCTTCCTGCTAAAGGGATATTGGAAAATGAAAATATATTTGTTATGGATGAAAACAGGGCGATACACCAGGATATCCGTCCTTTGCAGATATGCATTTTGAATTTAATGCCAGTGAAGCAGGATACGGAGCTGCAGGTATTAAGGGCATTATCCAATACACCATTGCAGGTAGATGTTACCTTTATGAAAATGAACAGCCATCGTTCCCTGAATACGCCTATGAACCATTTGAACCAATTTTACCATACCTTCGATGGGCTGAAGGGGAAACGTTATGATGGTTTGATGATTACCGGCGCACCGGTAGAACAAATTGCCTTTCACGAGGTAGATTATTGGGATGAACTGTGCGAAATTATGGAATGGTCGAAGAAAAATGTAACTTCTACCCTTCATATCTGCTGGGGGGCGCAGGCCGGGCTTTATTATCATTTTGGTTTGGATAAAGTGCTTTTGCAGGAAAAACTGTTCGGCATTTACGAGCATAAGGTAATGAACCGGAAAATTCCGTTGGTGAGAGGGTTTGATGACGATTTCCTCATTCCCCACAGCCGCCATACGGCAGTGCCCGCCGATGCTATTTATGGCTGCAAGGAATTGCTGGTATTGGCGGAGTCCGAGGAAGCTGGAGTGCTTCTTTGCCTGGCGGAAGAAGGGAAACAGATATTCGTGATGGGACATCCCGAATATGACCGTATGACATTACATAACGAATACATGAGGGATAAAGAAAAAGGATTGCCGATTCAGATACCGAAAAACTATTATCCCAATGATGACCCTACCGAACGGCCGAAGCTGCAATGGCGTTCCCACAGCAACAATTTGTATACCAATTGGCTGAATTACTATGTTTACCAGATTACGGATTATGTGCTTGGGTAAATGGGGGAAGAAGCCGTGCAACCTGCTAAATCGGCGGGAGGATGCACGCGCATATAAGGGAAAAGGCGGCTGGGACAGCCGCCCTCCGGCGCAGGCATACGTTAATTTGCACAACTTTTATACAATAGGATTCGGGTGTCAAAAGGTCTTCCCGGCAGTGCCGGGAAGACCTTTTGACACCCGAATCACAATAGGGAATTACTACAAAAAAATATCATTAATGATATGCGTAGCCTTCAAAGCGCCACAGTCGCTTAAATGGTCGGCATCTACAAAGTCTTCTTCATCAAATATATCTAAATCATTCATATCCAAAAAATCAATGCGGTAAGGCAGCAGTTCCAGAGAATGTAACAATATTTCTTTATATTCTTTTCGGATAAAGGCCATATATTCTTTTGTAAATGGCAAAACCAGTACGATTGGCTGTATATCGTGATGTTTCAGAAAGGAAATATATTGGTTCATAATTAGAATATTATCTTTCAGTGTCTTAGGATGCAAAATATGTTTATTGTGTTTGCTTGTCAGACTAAAGGCAGATTCTGCTTTTTGCTGCGGTGATAATTGCTGCCAATTTGAAGCGGCAGCTATCCATTCACGTTGAACTGCCGCTCCATAAAAAGAGGGGCTCTGAAGGAAAAAAGAACGCCCAAATAATTTATTTGATGTTTTTTCTCCGAGGTTGGATAGATAATCTACATCTGTGCTTAGGGCATGATGGGAATCCCGGAAGAGAGGCATATATATTTTGAAGCATTTATACTTAGAGCGACTTAAAGATAAATCATAAAATAAGCTATAATAGCCCATAGTGATGAAACATTTTTTGAATTTTCCTTTCCCATTCAATATTGCCCGTTTGGCATGGAGAAAATCATAGTATAAATCTTGTGAATGCATAGAAAGATTAATTGCGCGGGGGGTATTCAGCGCCTGTGCATCTATTCCGTTCAATCCATAGGAGAGCCCGGTAATAATCGCAGTGGCTTCCTGTTGCTCATTAAGATAATGCATACTATCCAAATAGCAGTATTCATAGTTTTTATTCAAGTAATCGACACATTCTTGGTATTTGTAATCTACAAGTTCTTTTACCAAAAACATTTGAATACCTCCGAAAATTCCAATAAAAAATTGATCCGCCCTTCGGTCGCCCGCGAACCGGCGCCGATATAATGTCTATTGACATTATGCCATGTCCTATGGACATGCCATTTCTGGTAGTTGCACACGGTTCGCTTCGGAATTGGTTCGCCCTTCGGTCGCCCACGAACCGGCGCCGATATAATGTCTATTGACATTATATCATATGTTGTCAATTCTTGTAAGGAATTGGGGATGTAGGTTTTGAAGGCGGTAGTAAGGGTTTGGTTTTGCTGAGGGCATAGCATTTTCAAGCATAGCATTTTCAAGATGACAAAAGAGAAAATCATGCTATAATATATGTAAAATGAAAGAAGGATGAATGTTAAAAAGTCTGGTAAATCTGGAGCTGATTGGAGATTGCGTCATTATTTGTTCCATATATTCTTATAAAGAGTTCAAAGCTGGCCGGATGGGGTGGGAGGCAATTATATGCGATGACATCGCATGAGATAATAACTGCTGGCTTAAGTGTTCTTCCGGCCGGACTGGATAATGGCTGATAAAATGCTACGATAGATAAAATGTATTTAAGGATGGAGGAAAAGCTATATGGCTGAGAAAAACCTTGATTTTGACAAAGTAATTGACAGAAGGAATACAAAGTCGTTAAAGTATGACTTTGCCGTTAAGATGGGGATGCCGGAGGATGTATTGCCGCTCTGGGTGGCGGATATGGATTTCCAAGTATCATCCTATATTCAGGAGGCGCTGATAAGCCGGGTAGAACATGGGATTTTTGGGTATAGCGATGTGCAGGGGGAATATTTTGAAATTGTAAAAGACTGGATGGAACGTCATCATGGCTGGGAAGTATCCGAAGAATGGCTGGTGAAAACGCCGGGCATTGTATTCGCTTTATCTTTGGCGGTCAAGGCTTTTACAAAACCGGGCGATCATATATTGATACAACAGCCGGTGTATTATCCCTTTAAGAAAGTGGTAGAAGAAAACGGAAGGAAAGCAGTGAACAATACTTTGGTTTATAAAGACAATAAGTATTCCATAGATTTTGATGATTTTGAAGAAAAAATCGTGAAGGAAAAGATAACGTTGTTTATCCTCTGCAATCCCCATAATCCGGTAGGGCGTGTATGGCTTCCGGAGGAATTGATGAAGTTGGGTGATATTTGTTGCCGGCATCATGTGAAAGTGGTGAGCGATGAAATCCACGCGGATTTTATATTTCAGGGAAAACACAGTGTATTTGCTTCTTTAAAAAAAGAATATGAGGATATTGCGGTTACATGTACTTCCCCCAGCAAAACCTTTAATTTGGCGGGGCTGCAATTGTCGAACATTTTTATCAGCAACCCGGAAATGAGAAAAGCTTTCTGCCAACAGTTGGAACTGACGGCATATAATGAAATTAATGTAATGGGGCTGGTTGCCGGCGAGGCAGCGTATCGGAACGGGGAAGAATGGTACCGGGCTATGCTGGAATATATAAGGGGAAATATTGCATTTGCAAAGGAATATGTAGAAAAGAATATTCCCGGTGTGAATATGGCGGAGCATGAAGGTACTTATTTGATTTGGCTGGACTTTAACGGTTTGGGATTGACGGAAAAAGAATTGGAAGATTTAATTGTACATAAAGCGAAAGTATGGCTGGATAAGGGAACCATGTTTGGGGAAAGCGGAGCCGGATTCCAGAGGGTAAATACCGCTTGTCCAAGAAAAACGTTGGAAGAAGCGTTGAAAAGAATAAAAGAGGCTGTAGAGAAAATAAAAGATAGATAAAGTAGAAGATAGGAAAAATAGAAGATAGATAAAATAAAGGATAGGCAAAATAGAAGATAGATAAAATAAAGGATAGGCAAAATAGAAGATAGATAAAATGAAGGATAGGTAAAATAGAAGCGTAAATTTAGGACAGAAATAAAGGTTAAAAATAAAGGGAAAAAATTTGGAACCGGGCGGCTGTCTGCAGAAAACGGAGGCCATAGGGTTTGGTGTGAAGTGGGAGGCGGAAAATGAAAATTACATTAATATATGGACAAAATCATAAAGGATCGACCTATCATGTGGCAAGACGATTGGCAGAAAAGTTAGGCGGGGAAAGGAAGGAATTTTTTCTGCCCAGGGATTTTGGCGAATTTTGCCTGGGATGTACGGGCTGCTTTATGAAAGGGGAGGAAAACTGCCCGCATTATAAAAAGTTGCTGCCCATAACGAGGGCAATGGACGAGGCGGATGTAATTATTCTGGCAAGCCCGGTATACGTCTATCATGCAACAGGGCAGATGAAAGCTTTTTTGGACCATTATGGATACCGTTGGATGGTCCATCGTCCGGAAGAGAAAATGTTTACCAAGCAAGCTGTTTGTATATCTACTGCGGCCGGGGCTGGGATGAAGTCAACGAATAAGGATATGGCGGACAGTTTGTTTTTCTGGGGAGTACCGAAAATTTATCAATATGGGGTGGCAGTTCAGGCTACGGAATGGAAAGGCGTAAAAAAGGGTATCCGGGCAAGGATAGAACGGGACACGGACGGTTTGGCAGAAAAGATAAGGAGCGGTGACGGAAAGGTGCAGCCTGGGTTTAAGACAAAAGCTTTCTTTTTTGCACTTCATATTTTCCAAAAGAAAGGGTTTAATGAACTTGATTGTTCTTATTGGAAGAAAAAGGGATGGACGGGGAGAAAAAGACCGTGGAAATAATACTTATTCTTGGGAAAATGTTCCTAAAGGTGTTGCGTTTGGCAAGGGGCTGTATTATACTAAGAATATAAAAGGAAATGTGGGGCTTTGTGCAGGAAGGAGAGGTTATGAGAATATCGGCAATTAATAGTTCCAACTCTATTTATGGCAAAATAGCCAGCGGCAGAAGAATCCAGACAGCGAAGGATGATGCGGCAGGACTTTCCATTGCGCAGAAGATGAAGCGGCAAAGCAACGGATTGGATATGGCAGCTTCTAACATTATGGATGGTATTGGTGTTGCCAATATTAAGGACGGCGCATTGAACTCTATGCAGGATTCGCTGCACCGGATTTATGAACTCAGTATTAAGGCATCGAATAGTATATATGGCGATTCTGAGAAACAGATGATTCAGGATGAGGTTGACCAGATTCTTCAAGATATCGAAAGTACGGCAGTAGGAACCCAGTATAACGAAATGAAATTGATGGACGGCAGTATGGCTGATATGAATATTGCATCCAATGCTGACGGTTCAGGAATGAAAATCCAGATGGAAAATATGACATTAAAGTCGTTAGGGATTGACGGCTATAATGTGACTGGGAATTTTGATATCGGCAGAATTGAATCAGCGATAGATAAAGTCATTTCCGCCAGAAGCGCGACCGGTTCTAGGACGAATGCAATGGAATATGCATATAATTCTAATACAAGGACATCTTTGGAAACGGTAGGGGCTCGAAGCCGTATTGAAGATTTGGATATCCCGAAAGCAGTATCCGAGCAAAAGAGGAATAAGCTGCTGCAGGATTACCGTATGATGGTGATGCGTAAGAAGATGCAGAATGATTCTATGGTAGTAAAGATGTTTGGCATGTAATTGGCAAATGGCAGTTTGATGGGTTAGTGTAGATTGTATAGGGTTTCGGAAGGTAAAATGCTCTAAGCAGCTATCCGTTTATGGTGTTTAGCCATAATAGGATAAGCATGCTTAGGGCTTTTTTTACCATATAGGAAAATTCTCCGAATTTCCCATATGGTAAAAAGCAATTATCGCACTGCGGCGGAGTGGGGGGCATGTCGCTGCCGCGACCCGCCGCAGGCGTAGAATCCCGCAAGCAGGATTTTAAAACCGAATGATAATGGGGGAGAGATAAAATACTTGACATCATAATACTACAGTTGTAAGATTTAAAAGAAATGGATAGACTTTGATACGACAAACGGAAAGGGTATGGGAATAGAGATGAGAAAAAGGAATAGAAGCAGGAGGAAGGGGAAGGGGAGAAGAGCGCAAAGAGGGCAGAGGATATTTTTTCTGATGGTGGCAGTGTTTGCAGCGGTTCTTTTGACAGGGGCTGTTATTTATGGCATTTGGTATTTTGATAAGGAAAGAGGATGGAAGAAGCCGCCGGAGCTTTTGGCAGAATATATGGAATATGCTTCCTGTGGGGAGTATGAGAAGATGTATAACATGCTGGATGTGGAATTATCGGGGAATGTTCAACTGGAAGACTTCGTAAAGAGAAATTCGGCGATTTACGAAGGCATTGAGATGCGGGATTTGAAAATAGATGAAGTGGAGTATGACGAGGAACAGATGACGGTGAAATACCATAGTTCCTGCGAAACAGCAGCAGGAACTATTGATTTCGAGAACGAAGCCTGCTTTATAAAAGGGGAGGATGGGTATTGGCTGATTTGGGAAGACGGGTTGGTTTTTCCTGATTTGGAGCCGGGGGATAAGGTGAAAGTATCCGTGACACAAGCGGAAAGAGGAGAGATTTTTGATAGGAACGATATACTTTTAGCCGGGAAAGGAGTAGCTTCATCGGTGGGGATTGTGCCAGGAAAGCTGGAGGATAAAGAGAGCGCAATCCAGGAGATGGCGGAACTTTTAGAAATAAAGCCGGAAACGATAGAAAAGAATTTATCTGCCTCTTGGGTAAAGGACGACTATTTTGTTCCGATAAAAACAATTGCCAAAATAGAGGAAGTTGAGCTGCTGGCTCTGGAGCCGTCCGAGGAATTGATAGCAGAATGGGAAAGACAAGAAAAACTGTTGGAGATTCCGGGCGTTATGATTTCCGATACGGAAGTGAGGGAGTACCCGCTGGGGAAAGGAGCGGCTCATCTGATTGGCTATGTGCAGAATGTTACGGCGGAGGATTTGGAAAAACATGCGGGAGAAGGATATACGGCCAACAGTGTAATCGGAAGAAGTGGGATGGAAGGGTTGTTTGAAAAGGAATTAAAAGGGGAAAACGGATGCAGGATTTATATTGCGGACGAAGAAGGCAATACGAAGGTGGAACTGGCAAATCGTGAGGTAGAGAATGGGAAAGATGTGAAATTGACCATTGATGCGAGGATGCAGTTGATTTTATATGAACGACTGAAGGAGGACGAAGGTTGTTCCGTCGCGATGAATCCGTATACCGGGGAGGTGCTTGCATTAGTCAGTACGCCATCTTATAACAATAACCAGTTTATTTTAGGGATGTCGCAGACGCAATGGGATTTGTTGAATGGGGATGAAAGGCAGCCTTTATATAACCGTTTCCGTCAGGTTTGGTGCCCCGGGTCTTCGTTCAAGCCGGTGACAGCAGCAGTTGGGTTGGAGACTAGCGCAGTAAATCCGGAAGAGGATTATGGAAAGGAAGGATTGAGCTGGCAGAAAGACAGTTCGTGGGGGTCTTATTATGTGACCACTCTTCACGAATATGAGCCAGCGATACTGGAAAATGCGTTGATATATTCCGACAACATATATTTTGCAAAAGCGGCGCTGAAAATCGGGGCGGAAAATATGGCAGAGGGGCTGCGGAAATTGGGCTTTGGCGAATCGGTGCCATTTGAAATATCCATGTCCGCTTCCCAGTATTCCAATTCGGAGACGATAGAAACAGAAGTTCAGCTGGCGGACAGCGGCTATGGGCAAGGGCAGATATTGGTGAGTCCGCTGCATTTAGCATGTATTTATACTGCCTTTTGCAACGAGGGCAATATGATAAAGCCATATTTGGTTTATCAGGAAGATTCGCAGGCGCAATGGTGGATACCGGAAGCATTTTCTAAGGAAACGGCGGAGCGGGTGCTGGAAGGGATGAAAAAAGTGGTGAACAGCCCGGAAGGAACAGGTTATGCTGCTCATAGGGAAGATATGGTGTTAGCAGGAAAGACCGGAACGGCTGAAATTAAAGATTCCAAAGAGGATACGGAAGGAACGGAACTTGGATGGTTTGCGGTGTTAACCCCGGATAAAAATAGCGAAAGGCCGGTTCTTATTGTGAGCATGGTGGAGGATGTGAAAGGAAGAGGGGGAAGCGGCTATGTGGTGGAGAAAAGCAGCAAGGCGCTGGAACTCTGGTTTGGAAAGTAGAGAGGCTGGTTTGGGAACGTGCCGGAAGGAGCAGGAACGCCCGTATGGAAAATCGGCGGCTATCCTGAAAAAGGGAAAGGGATGGATGTTGCTTTTTTGCTTTTGCCTGACTAGCGTTGTGAATGGATGCGGTAATGATGATGCAATGGAGGACGGGTACAATGTCAGTCATATAATGGAAGATGAGTACAATGCCGACCATGCAATGGAAAGTGGATATGGAAGTCATGCAAATGTCAACCATGCAGCGCAGGACGAGTATAGCGGCAGCCATACAGCAGGGAATGGGGCAAAAAGAAGACGTTTAGAGGAAATAAAAGCAGCAGCAAAGTCCTATCAGGATATTTACGGAAAAGCGGCAGCAGAAAATAAGCTGGGCCATTTGGAAACAATGCAGAAAATTGTAGAACGTCTGGGAGCGCATGGATATTGTGCAGTGGACGGCGAAATACAGAATCAGGTGAATATGACAAACCCGGAACAGATAGAGGAATTTTGTTTATCAGTGGCGGAAAAGAAAAATGGGAATGCTTCTTTTTTTTCGGTTATGGAAGACGGAGGATTGATTTGCTTTGACTTAGAGTCTTTGGAAGGGGAGGTTTATGTAACGAGGAATGTCCTCCATTGGGATGGAGAAGTACCGGAGGTTGGATATACAAGTTGTTATCGGGTATCCGAATGGAAATATTCGGAGAACGGCTACTTGTTTTTTCGGGAGAGCATTCCGGAAGGCTATGACGGGGAGCAGGGATATACGGCAGTCAGGGTAAAACCTTTGGACGGAAAATGCCGGGAATTGAACCGGAAATATATTCTGCCGATAGGGTATGGAGGCAACAATATGTTTCTTTTGGACTGGTCACAGGAGAATTTGGAGCTGCTTGATTTCGATGATTTGTTTCCAAAGTTATACTCTTATGTTTTCAGAACCCGGACGCCTTATGAACCAACAGTAGACGGAAAACTGTATTGGGTACCGGAAGAGGAATATGAAAAGGTTATTACGTCTTATTTCTGGGTAGAGAAAGAAACGCTGCGCGCGGGAAAGAATTACTTGAAAGAGGAACAGGCGTACGCATATAGAACAAGGGGATTTTATGATTGCGCCTGCTCGCCCAATAACCCTTATCCGGAAGTGGTTTCTTATGAAGAAAGGGAAGATGGAACCATTTTACTGACAGTAGATGCAATTTGGCCGAAAGAAAGTATGGAGCAGGCCATTTGCCATGAAGTAGTAGTAGAGCCATTAGAAAATGGGGGGTTCCATTACCTATCCAATCGGGTGCTTCCTTTGGAGGGAAACGTGGAACCTACATGGTATGTAGAAAAAATTACGGATACAGCAGCTATTTCGGGCGATTGACGGCGAAACCCTATGAAAGATTTTCGGGCAAAGCATTTTCATATGCCATAAGCTGCAGCTCAAGCCGTAAGTCATCAATGGCATTGATACATGCGTCAGTATGTTTCAGGATATCTTCCCCCCAAAAATGCATAGGCGTCCAGCCAAGAGCGATAAGTTTTATATCGGATTCCCTGTCCCTTGCCATATTCCGTTCGATTTTTTTTATCCAATATTCCTTGTTTTGCCCAAATTTCTGTTTTTTAATTTCCCAATTGTAGCCATGAAAAAATTCGCTGTCACAAAATATAGCAATTTTATATTTTGTAATAGCAATATCAGGAGAGCCGGGAAGCGCTTTGTAGTTTTTCCGGTAACGGTAGCCCTTATGCCATAAGGCTTTGCGCAAAACCAGTTCGATTTTCGTATCTTTGCCCCGGATATGCTTCATAGTGCGGCTGCGTTGTTCCTGCGTCATTTTATCCATAGAGATGCCTCCCGATGTAGTATGGATGAAGTAATAGAAAGAAATATAGGTTACTCTTATCATACTGCAATCGGTGAGGAAAATGCAAGATGTGCATTCATACCTTATGCTTCTTGCAATCGCTATTTAGGCAAATTTTATCATTGTTTCACAAAAACTACGCCGTAAGCTTCCGGCCCGATGAGGCTGCCGATAGTGGCTCCCACTTGAAGGCGTTTGCTGGTTGAGTAACCGTTTTCCTCCAATTTGTCTTCTAACCGCTGGCAATTGTCCGTTCCGTATGTATATATGGTATATAAGGGGAAAGAGTCATCCAGCCCCGATTCTTGCAAATGTTTAAAAACCTGGGCGATGGCTTTGTTTTTGCCAAGGCACTTTCCTAAAACACCGACGGCGCCTTTTTCCGTCACGGTGATGACGGGCTTGATGTTGGCAAGTTCGCCGATAGCCGCGGCAGACTTGGAAAGCCTTCCACCTTTACAAAGGTATTCCAGGGTGTCCAATCCGGCGAAAAGCGTGACCCTGGGCTTTAATGCTTCTATTTTTTGGAGGATTTCTTCCGCCGGGGTATTTTTTTGCACCAGCTCATAGGTATAATCCGCCAGAATTTTAATCATATATGTAGCAGAAAGGGAATCAATGATATAAATGCTTTCATAATCCACCATGTTTTTTGCAAGCTGCGCACTTTGGCATGTTCCGCTTAATTCGGAAGAAAGGAGGATACAGAAAATAGTGTCCTGTTTTTCTTTGGCGTCTTTGAAAATATCAAGAAATGCCTGAGGGGAAGGCTGGGAAGTTTTCGGGAAATCTTCAGTGCCTTTCAGTATTTCATAAAACTCGTCTTTTTCCAAAGAAACGCCATCAATATAATCCGTATCCCCAATGGTGATGCTGATAGGAACAAACTCAAATCCCTTTTCTTTGATTTCTTCCGGTTCATAATCGGAAGAAGAATCCACTAATATTTTAACCATTGTTTTCCTCCATAATTTCTTCTGCCATGTCGGCAATAAATGTAAATAGTTTTACTGCTTCCTTGGATTTGCCCGGACCAGCCTTTTTTGCCAATGTATCGATGAGTTGCAGACTTTTGCGGTGCTGGACTTGAAAAGATTCTGCTTCCGGATTTAAGGAAATGAAAACCTGCCGTTTGTCCAAATCCGACCGCTGCCTCGTGATAATCTTTTTTTCTTCCATACATTGTAATGTCCGGTTCATTTGGGATTTCAGCATTTTCGTTTGCTTGCATAAGTCAGTAGCGGTAAGCTTCTTATCCTCTTTTTGCATTTCCTGCCGATACAAAATATTGCAAATTAATGCTTCGTTGTACGGCATTTCGGAAACAATCCTGTCATTGCATAAAATAGTAGAAAGCCTAAGCCATGCTTCCAGTAGTTCTTCGTTCATAAAGTAATGCCTTTCTAGTTATTTCTTGGGAACGGGTTGCCAAAACCCCCTGCCCCTTGGCATCGTTTTTAACAACCCGATTTCCGGTTGGAATAGTTCACAATGTGAAAAGTTCACTGATATACTAACCCAATACGGAAGAGTTGTCAATTAATATTTGGAAGATATTTCTTAGCTTCAATTGAATTTTATAAATGCAAGTGCTATAATAAATCCAAACGCAATAATACTTGATTTTATTACTTGAAATTTCCGATTATTTCGGAAAAAGCGGTGTAACATGTAAAAATATGAATAGGAGGTAGGTTACTATGAAAAAAGCAGTCATTGCAGGAATGACATGTTTGACAGTATTTACAATGTCCCTTCCTGTATATGCGCATCATGGACAGTATCATTGCGGCGGGCAGAACTGCGGTGGAAGTTATTGCTTCATTGATGAAAATGGAGACGGCATCTGCGACAACAGCCTTTGCGTGGATGCGGACGGGAATCCTGTTTGCGTGACAGGAGACCATTGCGAATATTTCATTGACGATGACGGGAACGGCATTTGCGACCATTGTGTGAATCAGGAAGCGATTAGGCAGGCGAATGCACAGACATATTCAAGAGGCAGAGGCCATCACGGTGGCCGTCATGGAAGATGCCATTAAAAGAAACGGCAGCGTGATAAGTGTATAAGAGCATAGGCATTGACACGCAAGCAGGCAATGGCCGGACAACGGTAACGATGTAATAATGTAATAATGCAATAGAAAAGAAAGACAGAAATGAAGCCGCGGAACGTTATATTCCAGCGGCTTTGTCATATTTCCGGTTTGCTGCAAGAGTCGAAGCAGCGATGTGGATTAGGGCAATCATTTCTGCGTAAACAAAATTATTTATTCCCATATAGTAAAAAATAATTATCGCACTGCGGCGGAGGGGGAGTATGTCGCTGCCGCGACCCGCCGCAGGCGGAGAATCCTGCAAGCAGGATTCTTTTTTACATAATAGGAAATTACGCCACAGCGTTGTGGAAAACCAACAAGAATTGCAAAGCAATTCTTGGGGAGTTGGCCGCTGGGCCAACTCTTTTTTATAATTTAGAATACCCATATCCATTAACAAGGGCGTCTATAGGTTGCCCTTGTTTGCAGAGAGGGCATTCGTTAGGTTTATGGCTGGCATAATTGGGAACATCCTGAGTGGAAAAAATAGATTCTATCGGAATCCCGTCCATTTTTGTAATAGCGCTGAAGATAGCGGAGATACCGGCAACTTTTCCCCCGTGGTACAGGACGCTGTGATAACAGTTTTCCAAAGATTCGCCGGTGGATGCGGTTCCCATTAAGATGAATACATTTTTCTTTTCCAACATAGGTTTATAGTTGTCGCGGAATACAATCTGGCCGCTGATAATTTCCGGTTTGATAACATAAATGGTCTGGTGGGCGTTCATGGATACAATCCCGGTTTTGGTTAGCTCGTCCGCCAGATAAGCGCCGATAACTTCTGTATTGTCAAGGCAGACAATCGTATCTACAATCGTATGCATGCTGTATCTTTGCGCCAGCATTTCCGCCACGGCGGAAGCCTCGGAAGCCCTTGTTTTCAGTGTGGTCATATCCAGATATCGCGTGATATGGGAGTGGGGTGTAACGAAATGGCCGGTATACACCTTCATCCGAATGCGCCGGTCAGCTTTCGCAAGAATTTTCTGCATTTTTGTTTCCATATGTAAACCCTCCTTTAACGTGTTTGGAATATTGATATTATATCATGTCCTCCGGACACGACTCTCCTGGTGGTTGCACACGGTTCGCTTTGGAATTTGTCCTCCCATTGGTCGGACGCGAACCGGTGCAGGTATAATGTCTATCGACATTATAGCATATCCTCCGGATATGCCCCTGCCAGTGGTTGCACACGGTTCGCTTTGGAATTTGCCCTCCCGTTGGTCGGACACGAACCGGTGCAGGTATAATGTCTATCGACATTATACCATAAAAGGGGAAAAACTTATATAGAAATTGCATGACAATTTTACATAGATTTTACACGGAGCTTTTTTTGATTTTACATGGGTATTGTAAAATTAAAACATGGCAAAATAACAGTAATGAAATGTGAAATTGTAAGGCTGCATCGGGCAGCGGAATGCGAGGGCAGGATGGACTTTTTTGGGATTTTGACAATGATTGGCGGATTGGCATTTTTTCTTTATGGGATGGAAGTGATGGGGAGCGGGCTGTCCAGGGCTTCCGGCGGCCGGCTGGAACGGTTATTGGAGCGGTTAACAAGCAGCCGGTGGAGGGCGGTTCTTTTAGGGGCAGGGGTGACGGCGGTAATACAGTCTTCTTCGGCTACAACGGTGATGGTAGTAGGGTTTGTCAATTCAGGGATTATGAAATTGTCGCAGGTTATCGGTATCATTATGGGGGCGAACATAGGAACCACGGTTACCTCATGGATTTTAAGTTTGTCAGGGATTGAAAGCAGCAATTTTTTTGTGCGCCTGTTGAAGCCTTCTTCTTTTTCGCCGGTGTTGGCGGCGCTTGGCGTAGTATTTTTGATGTTTTCCAAAAAGGAAAAACTGAAAAATGCCGGGATGATTTTTATTGGTTTTGCCGTGCTGATGTTCGGGATGGACACGATGTCGGGGGCGGTAAAGCCTTTGGCGGATGTGCCGGAGTTTACGGGTATATTGACTGCATTTTCCAATCCCATCCTTGGGGTGTTGGCAGGGATGATCCTTACTGCAGTGATACAGTCTTCTTCGGCTTCGGTAGGGATTCTGCAGGCATTGTGTGCAACAGGGGCGGTATCTTATGGGGCGGCTGTGCCGATTATTATGGGGCAGAATATCGGTACGTGTGTCACGGCCATGCTGTCAGGCATTGGTGCGAGCCGGAATGCAAGGCGTGCAGCGCTGGTTCATCTTTATTTTAATCTTATCGGTACGGTAGTTTTTATGCTGGCATTTTATACGATAAATGCAGTGGTGCCGTTTGCTTTTATGAATGACGGCGCTGATGCGGCCGGAATAGCGGTAGTGCATACGGTATTTAATATTTTTGCAACCCTGTTGCTGCTTCCTTTTTCTTCATGGCTGGAAAGGCTGGCGTGCATGACGATAAAAGGGGAAGGGGAGGGCCAGAAAAAAGAGGATAGGAAGGGGGAGGCTTTGCCAATACTGGATTCCCGCTTTTTGTCCACTCCCGGGTTTGCTTTGGAACAATGCCGTACGGCAGCAGCAGATATGGCAGATTGTGCAAAAGAAGCACTTTTTCTTTCCATGTCGCTGATTCACAGGTATAATAAAGAAGCAGCAAAAAAAGTGGAAGAATTGGAGCAGAAAGTGGATAGTTATGAAGACGAGCTTGGCACTTATCTGGTAAAATTAAGCAGTAAGGATTTGTCGGCGAAGGAGAGCCATACCCTTTCCCTTCTGCTGCATTGTATCGGCGATTTTGAAAGGATTTCTGATCATGCTTTGAACTTGAAAGAGGCGGCAGCAGAGTTGAAGGAAAAGAAGCTTCATTTTTCAGATAAGGCTTCGGAAGAGCTGGTTGTTTTTGAGGGGGCGGTAAGGGATATTGTCAATACGTCGCTGTTAGTATTTGGAGGGGAAGATTTAGCATTGGCGAAAAAAGTGGAGCCATTGGAGGAGGTCATTGATTTTCTTCACGGCGAAATTAAAAAAAGGCATGTCAAGCGGCTGCGGAAAGGGAAATGCACGATTGAAATGGGGTTTATCCTTTCGGATATTACGACCAACTACGAGAGAGTGGCGGATCATTGTTCCAATATAGCGGTAAATCTACTGGAGATTACGGAAGACGAATACGGTACCCACGGGTATTTGGACGTGCTTAGGGGAGAGGGTAATCCGGCTTTCGGCGAGGATGTGAGGAAGTTGCGGGAGAAATATGTATTGCCGTAAAACGGTATGGAAATGAGGTAGAGGATGGCATTGGTTTACATTGTGGAAGATGACAGGAATATCAGGGAAATCGAAACATTCGCGCTGAGAAATACGGGATACGAAGTTATGGGGTTTGAATGTGCCAAGGATTTCTACAAAGAAATGGAAAATAGGAAACCGGATATTATCCTGTTGGACATTATGCTTCCGGATGAAGACGGGCTGGAAATTGTAAGAAAGCTTAGAGCCATAGCAGGAACACGGGGGATACCAGTGATTATGGTAACGGCAAAAGCTTCGGAAATCGACAAAGTGAAGGGGCTGGATATGGGAGCCGATGACTATATGACAAAACCTTTTGGCGTGATGGAACTGATATCGCGGGTAAAAGCTTTGCTGCGCAGAAGCAGCGCGGGGGAAGAGAAGAGCCTGCATATCGGCAGTGTCTGCCTGGATATAGAGAAGCATTCAGTGACGGTGGATGGAGTGCTGTGCGAACTGACTTATAAAGAATATGAACTTTTGCGGCTCTTGATGAACCGGGCAGGCATCGTAACATCAAGGGATATGATACTGGAAAGGGTATGGGGAACGGATTTTGAGGGGGAATCGAGGACTTTGGATATGCATATCAAAACCTTGCGCCGGAAACTGAACGGGGCGGGAGCGATGATTAAAACGATAAGGAATGTAGGGTATATGTTTGCGGTTTAGAAAAGGTTCAGGTTAAAAGCAAGCCGGACGGCTGGCTTTTCAACCGGCGATGGGAGCCAGGGCATCGAATATGCTCTGACAGCGCATTGGGAAATTGGGGATTTTTGGCGCGCTTCCTCGCAGTAAAATGCCCTGACATGGAGATTAGGATGAAGAAAAAAATAAATTTGCAGATGACGGCCATTGCAGTAACTGCTATTTTTACTACGATGTTTTTGGTGTCGGGGATTTGCTATGAGTTGTTCTGCAGACAGCTTTTGACGGATTTGAAAATGGATGCCTGCTTGTTAAAAGAAGCCGGCGATTTGGAGTGGCTTTTAAAATCCCGTTATATCGCTTCCGGTGAACATTTAAGGGTGACTTGGATTGATATGGATGGGAACGTGTTGTTTGAAAACAATGCGGATGCAGGGGGGATGAACAACCACGGAGACCGTCCGGAAATTGTACAGGCTTTTGCGGAAGGGGAAGGGCAGGCAGTGCGCAATTCCCCCACTTTGCATAAGAATACTTTTTATTTTGCGGTTAGGCTGCAAGATGGCAGCGTTATCCGTGTGGCAAAGGATGCGGATAGTATATGGAGCGTTTTTGCCGGAGTGCTTCCGGTGACGCTTCTTATTTTGGCGGTTTTGGTGCTGGTATGTATGGTGATTGCCCGCCTGTTGACAAAAAGTTTGTTAAAGCCTATAGAAAAAATGGCGCAGAACATAGAAGACATGAACCATATGGACACTTATGAGGAACTGGCCCCTTTGGTATCTACGATTCAGAAGCAGCATAATGATATTTTGCGGAGCGCGGGGATACGGCAGGAGTTTACCGCCAACGTGTCCCATGAATTGAAAACTCCTTTGGCTGTCATATCCGGCTATTCGGAGCTGATTGAAAACGGGATGGCAAAGGAAGCGGATGTCTTGAGATTTGCCGGGGAAATCCATAAAAGTTCCAGGCGTTTGCTTACATTAATCGATGATGTAATACGTTTGTCGGAGTTGGATGCACGGGAATGTGATGTGGAATTTACCATGATAGACTTGTGCGAAATAGCGGAAACTTGTGTCGATATGCTGCAAATCCATGCGGAAAGCCATAGGGTGGTCTTGGAATTTTCGGGAACATTCTGCCCGATTTGTTCGGAAAGGCGGATGCTGGAGGAACTGGTGTATAACCTTTGTGACAATGCAATCCGTTATAACAAGGAAGGGGGCAAGGTAAGGGTATCGGTTGAGCCGATAAAAGGCAAGGCCATACTGTGTGTGGAAGATACAGGGATTGGAATTGGGAAGGAGCATCAGGAAAGAGTCTTTGAGCGTTTTTACCGTGTGGATAAAAGCCGTTCAAAGCTTACGGGGGGAACCGGCTTGGGTCTGGCGATTGTAAAACATATTGTGGCGAAGAACGATGCGGATATGGTTTTGGAAAGCGAGCCGGGCAAGGGAACGAAGATAACGGTAACCTTTTTTGAAAAAAAGGATGTATGCGAGAAGCGCTTTTAAATCTCACAGCAAAGGGCTGCTTTGCAAAAGTAAAGAAGTACGAAGCCCCACACAGGGGATTGCCTGAAGTGGGGTGTTCTTCCTATTGTAGGTTGGTGCCGCTGGGGGCAGCATGGGGATTAAAATTAAAATCTTAAGGCTTGACTTTATCCTGAAGCAGAAAGAGGGCGAGTACGTTGGGGAATATCATAATGGCATTGATGAAATCCGTGCATTCCCATACTAAGTCCAGAGGGATAACGGCACCTATGTAAATCATAACGATATAGAGCAGTTTGTAGACGCCGATATTTTTATCGCCCCATAAGAAGGCAAAGGCTTTTTCACCGAAATAGGACCAGCCGATTAACGTGGTGATAGCAAAAGCGGCGAGGGCAAGGGAAAGAAACTGGTTGCCTCCGAAGGGGAGATAAAAGAAAGCGGCGTCGGCAAGCCCGGATTCGTTTACACCGGTCAATGAATCCGGGTGTTTCAGCATATTGGCAACGATAACGAGGCCGGACAAAAGGCACATAACTACCGTATCCCAGAAAACGGCAGTCATGGAAACATAAGCCTGTCTGGAAGGGCTTTTGGCGCCGGAAGCGGCTGCCGGGATGGCTGAGGTGCCGATTCCGGCTTCGTTGGTAAATAAACCTCTGGCGATGCCGTATCTTGCCGCCTGTTTCAGGGAATACCCGGTAATGCCTCCCAAAATGGCACGGGGCATAAGGGCGTGTTCTAAGATGACAAGCACGGAGCCGGCGAGGACATCCCTGTTGATAAACAACAGCACAAAGCAACTGCCGATGTAAAGGAGACCCAAAGCGGGAACGGTTTTCATGCAGATATTTCCAATGGAACGGATGCCGCCTAAAATAACAAGGCCTGTGATGAAGGCGGCAGCCATGCCTACCAAATGGGGGGAAAGGCCCCACGTGGAGGAAGTGGTCTGAGTGAGGGAATTGGACTGTGTGGTGCAGCCCACCCCAAAAGCAGCGCATAGGGTGCAGAAGGCATAGAATTTTGCCAGCCCTTTGCTGTGCAGCCCATTTTTCAGTACATACATCGGGCCGCCCACAAAAAAGCCGTCCGCATTTTTTTCACGGAAAAGAACGCTTAGATAACATTCCGCATAGGAGGTTGCCATACCAAGGATACCTGTGAGCCAGCACCAGAAAACGGCGCCTGGCCCGCCCAAGGCAACGGCGGTGGAAACACCAATGATATTGCCCGTACCAAGAGTGGCGGCCAGAGTGGTTGCAAGGGCACCGAATGCGGAAAGGTTTTTGGAGGGGTTCGATGCACTTTGCCTGTCAGGGGTAATGGAAAGGCGCAGAGCCCTTCCGATATGCCGCTGTGGAATGTGGAGTTTTAAAGTAAAGAAAAGGTGGGTTCCCATCAGCAGGAATAAGAGCGGACGGTTCCAAAGGAAATCGTTGATAAAGGATAATATTTTCAAAGCAGGGCACCTAAGTTACTGTTTTGGCAGCAGCCAATCATGAAAACCGTAACTGTCTGAAGATTTACTTATTTCTAATATATAAGAGTGGCTTGTAATATATGTTTCCTTTTGCTATTATGATAAGAAGGGTTTGTCTATAAGGATTCGGGTGTCAAAAGGTCTGTCCGGGGAGCATTTTGGAACAGAGTTTAGGGGATGAAGGGCGATGGAGATATTGGACAAGGGGAAGATAAAGGAAGCGGTAAGAAAATTGGGGATGGCGGCCGGAGAGAGCAGAGGATTCCTCGAAGAACTGGAGGCCGGGCTGTTGGCTTCCCCCGGGATAGGGGAGGAGTTTCTTTTTTATGCAGAAAAAGGGGATTTTTCTTGTAAAACGAAAATAAAGGGTTATACGGTTCTGGATATTCTAGTTTGGCAGATAGACCATTTTAAAGCGGCGATGGACAGAGGAAGGCCAGGCATGGGGGATAATGGAAGCAAGATGGCGCTTAGGGCTTTTGATACGTTGCTGAAAATGGAAAAAGAACCGGAAAAATATATACAGCGGATGCAGTCCGAGACGGGAACGGATTATCCGGAAAAATATTGAAAGGGCTGCCGGAGGGTAGTATATGAGCATAATTAAAAGTCAGAATGTAAATGAGATTATTCGGAAGACATTGGGCATTATCAATCCGAAGATTATTGTACACGGCGAAATTGTGGGTTATATGCTTTATAAGATGCTGGAGTGTGATGGACGCTACAGCGAACAGGAACTGTTGGATTACACAATGTTGGGGATACTGCATGATATCGGGCTATACAGGGAAGACGGGTTAAGCAATGTGGCGGATTTCGAGACGGCGGGAAGCCCGTGGCCCCATTCCATTTATGGTTTCCTGTTCTTGAAGTATTTATCACCTATTGGGGACCAGGCGGAGGTTGTACTTTATCATCATTTGGACTATAATCGGTATGGGATGGTGAAAAGCAAGTATGCCCATATTACGGAATGTCTGGCATTGGCGGATAAAATGGATAATTTTATGCGCTGTAAGCATACGAAGATAAAGGACGATTACTTTTCCCAATACCGGAATATCCGGTTTTCCGGGAATGCTTTAGACCTATTCCATAGGGCGGAAAAAGAATATGGGATAATGGCAAAGCTGGCCAGCGGGGAGTACCGGAACGAATTGGATGAGATTATGTCCCACAGCGTGTTTTCCGAAAAATATAAAAGAGGTTTTCTGGAGATGCTTGTTTATAGCATTGATTTCAGAAGCGAACATACGGTGGTACATACCATGTCTACGGTGCATTTTGCCATGCAGCTTGGACGGCTGATGAAAGTTGGGGCAAAGGACTTACATAATATGTATTATGGGGCGCTTTTGCACGATTTGGGGAAAGTAGCGATTCCGCTTGATATTTTGGAATCCCCAGGGCGACTGGGAGAGGAAGAAATGAGGGTAATGAGGGCGCATGTGAGGATTACGGAGATGATTCTTTCCGATTTGGTGGACGAAGATGTCTTGCAGATTGCGGCAAGGCATCATGAGAAACTGGACGGGACAGGATACCACAGAGGGCTTTCGGAAAAAGATTTGACCCTTCCCCAACAGATTGTGGCGGTGGCGGATATGTTGAGCGCTTTGTACGGGAAAAGGAGTTACAAGGATTCTTTCGACAGTTCCAAAATAAAGAGTATTCTGCAGGAGGATGCTGAAAAGCATAAAATCAGCAAACCGACGGTAGATTGCTTGATGGAGCATTACGATGCGGTGGTAAAAGAATATGAGGAACAGAAGGATGAAACCATAGGGCTGTATCTTAGGATTAAACAGCAGTATGAAGAAATCGGTAAAAAACTAGAAGAGATAGTGCCTTAGGAGGGTTATGTTGCTATGCAGATTATTATTGTTGGTTGTGGTAACGTTGGCTCTACGATTGTGGAGAAACTAAGCAAAGAAGGGCATAATATAACGGTAATTGATACGAAAAGCGACGCCATTAAAAATGTGACGATTAATTTTGATGTGATGGGTATGGTGGGGAATGGGGCAGGTTACACGATACAGAAAGAAGCAGGGATAGAAGATGCTGACTTGATGATTGCGGTAACAGGTTCGGATGAGCTGAACCTGTTGTGCTGCCTGATTGCGAAGAAAGCGGGCGGCTGCCATACGATTGCCCGTGTACGGAATCCCGTTTACAGCAGGGAAATTAGTTTTATTAAAGAAGAGCTGGGACTGTCTATGGTTATCAACCCGGAAGATGCGGCGGCCTTGGAAATAGCCCGGGTGCTGAAGTTTCCTTCCGCGATTAAAATAGATACTTTTGCAAAGGGAAGGATAGAATTGGTTAAATACCGGATAGAGGAAAATTCTATCCTTTGTGACCAATCGCTGAAAAATATTTCTGCAAAATTGAAATGTGATGTGCTTGTCTGTATGGTGGAAAGAGGGGAGGACGTATATATCCCGGACGGTAATTTTATACTGCGGGCAAAGGATGAGATTTCCGTAGTAGGTTCCGTAAAAAACAGCGTACAGTTTTTTAAAAAGTTAGGCGTTCCGACAACAAGGGCGAAGAACGCATTTATTGTAGGGGGCGGGGAGACCGCCTATTATTTGGCAAAACAGTTGATTTCCATTGGGATAGCCGTCAAAATTGTGGAAAAGGATAAGGCGAGATGTGAAGAATTGAGCGAACTTCTGCCGCAGGCTATGATGATTTACGGGGATGGAACGGACAGGAACCTTTTGATGGAGGAGGGGCTGCCCTCGGCGGAATCTTTTGTGGCGCTCACTAATTTTGACGAGGAGAATATTATGCTCTCCCTTTTTGTAAAGAGCATATCCAAAGCCAAGCTGATTACGAAGGTGCATAGGATTTCCTACGATGAGATTATCGGCGGGATGGAATTGGGCAGCTTGATTTATCCGAAATATATTACGGCGGAATCCATTGTCAAGCACGTCCGTGCATTACAAAATTCCATAGGAAGCAATATAGAAACGCTTTACCGTATGAGTAGTGACAGGGTGGAAGCCTTAGAGTTTATTGTAAAGGAGGATTCCCCCGTTATCGGGATTCCGTTGCAGGAACTGCGCTTGAAACCGAATATGCTTATCTGCAGCATTAACCATAAGGGGAATATTATTACCCCCGGCGGGCAAAGCAGGATTGCCGTAGGCGATACGGTGGTTATCGTGACGACACTGACAGGGCTGCACGATATTAAAGATATACTTAAGTCTTGAATGAGGATAATGCAAAGTAGAGGGAAGAGGTATGAATTATTCGGTGATTCTCTATATTTTATGCAGAGTTTTGGAGTTTGCCGCGCTGTTTATGACATTGCCTTTGCTGGTAGGGGTGCTATATAGGGAAAAAAGCGCACTTTGCTTTTTGTATGTGATTGCAGGCTGCCTGATAGTCAGCCTGATTGGCAGACGGTTTAAGCCGAAAAGCCAGGTGTTTTATGCCAAGGAAGGGTTTGTAACAGTGTCCCTAAGCTGGATTATTCTGAGCTTAATCGGAGCGCTGCCTTTTTACCTGAGTGGGGAATTTCCTACGTATACAGATGCCCTGTTTGAAACCATATCCGGTTTGACGACAACAGGGGCTACGATACTGACCGATGTGGAGGGGCTTTCCAGATGCATCCAGTTTTGGCGGTGCTTTACCCACTGGATTGGGGGCATGGGCGTGTTGGTGCTGATACTGGCGGTGCTTCCTTTGTCGGGAAGCTATAATATGCATTTGATGCGGGCGGAAAGCCCGGGTCCGAGCGTGGGTAAATTAGTACCTAAGATAAAAAATACGGCAATGATACTTTATGGGATTTATCTGGCGATTACACTGATTGAAATAACTGCTTTGATGTTGGCAGGGCTTAACTTGTATGAAGCGGCGACCCTGTCTTTTTCCACCACCGGAACGGGGGGCTTTGGGCTGTTGAATACCAGCATCGGAAGTTATTCCACCACAATACAGGTTATTTTTATTGTTTTTATGCTTTTATGCGGAATCAATTTCCAAATATTTTATTTGCTTCTGATTAAAAAGCCGAAGGAAGCCCTTGGAAGCGAGGAATTAAGGTATTATCTTGGGATTGTGCTGGCCGCATCCATTTTGATTACCATTAATGTGCGGGGATTTTTTGCCGATGGGTTTCAGGCATTCCACCATTCTTTGTTTCAGGTAGTATCGGTGATGACAACCACTGGTTTTGCTACGCTGGATTATAATGTATGGCCGGAATTTTCCAGGTCTATCATTTTCCTGCTTACCTTGCTGGGGGCATGTGCAGGAAGCACCGGCGGCGGCTTTAAGGTATCCAGGCTGATTGTGCTTTTGCGCTCCATTAAGAACGAAATATTTTCCGTGGTGCATCCAAGGAGCATTAAAAAAATACATATGGACGGGCATATTGTGGAGGATGGGGTAATTAAGTCCATCCAAGTGTATACAATGATTTATGCTATAATTTTTTTAGGTTCCTTTGTGCTGGTTTCATTGAACGAATTTGACTTTGTGACCAATATTACGGCGGTTGCAACGACTTTCAATAATGTGGGACCGGGATTCAATATGGTAGGACCGGCGGGGAATTACGCGGCTTTTTCCGGGTTTTCCAAATTTGTGCTGATGTTTGATATGCTGGCGGGGAGGCTGGAACTGCTTCCCATATTGGTGTTGGTTTCCCCAAGGACTTGGAAAAGATGTTAGCAGCCATTGGTTTGCAAGTATCCTGAGGAGGATTGGGATAGAAGGAGTAAGGGTTAAGGATGGTTAAAGAAGAGATTCGTATAAAGAAAGCGATTGTACATATTTTGGACTCGACGATTGGAATGCCGGTTTTGTCGGATGCGGAGCTGGATTTTGGGTCGGAGTTTGCCGATTTTCTGAAGGAGCATATTGCAAAGATTTCTTCCGGGGATGACGGGAAAAGCTGTCAATTTTATAAAGAAGAGTCGGAGGTCTACCGGATGCTGACGCAGTATTCGGATGATTTTTTTGTAGATGTCAGCAAGGACATGGCGGATTTTTTGTACAGTATCATGAACAGCAATATCGATATCCCGCCGGCGGATTTGATTGTGGTACGCTTCCGGTATGGGGAAGAGGAATACCTGGGGCTGTTGAAAATGAACTACAAGTCTTTGTATACCCATAGGACGCTGGCTTCGGAAGAAGGGGGCAATACAAATGAAATTATCAGGCATAAGTCTATCCTGCCGCCGGAATCCCAACGACTGAGTGAGGCTGCTATTATAGGGTTGAGCGATTTGTCGGTGCAGGTAGTGGAGCGGAAATATGATGTGAACGGGGAAAAAACGAACTATTTTTCTTATCTTTTTTTAAAATGCTCCGGTAGGATGTCCCATAAGTCAAAGCTATCCATTGTGACAAAGGCGGTGGAAGCGGTGCAAAAGGACGGATACGGGGATTTGGGGCAGTATGAGGCGCAGATGAAGGCGAAACGGATTATCCAGGAGGAATTGGAGGAAAAGGGAGGGTTCGTAGTAGAGGAAATTGCGGAAAAGATTTTTGAAGAAAAACCGGAATTGAAGACGGCTTTTCAGGATAAAATGGAAAAGTACGATATGGTAAAAGAAGAAGTCCTGCCGCAGAGCGAGGCGACGACGCGGAAATACCAGAAACAGCATTTATTTACGGATACGGGGATTGAAATCAAAATACCGATGGAACAGTATAAAAATCCGGGAAGCGTGGAATTTATCACGAATCCGGACGGTACGGTTTCGGTGCTGATTAAAAATATCGGGCATTTGGAAGCACGGTGGTGAAGATATGGGAACGATATTGGATTATTTAAAAGATTATGGGGACTATACGTTTTCGGAAAAGCCGCTGAATGAGGTGGACAGCCTTGTTTTGTGCCAGTTCTCCTATTTGAAATTCGACGGCATGGTACCGCCCATAGAAGAAAGGAGGGAACCTGTTTCCATCCAATATCTGGACAGGCTTCCTGATAAGGAAAAACTTTTTGCGGATGAAAGATACCGGGAGAATAATACGGCTTTATTTCAAAGGATGCTGGACAGCGCCCGTTTTTCCAGTTTGCGGATGAATTATTATGTAAACCGGGTGGATACGGAAAAAGAGACGCAGTTTTCGGCGGTTACGTTTTTTCTGGAAGACGGGAGCATATATGTGGCTTACCGCGGAACGGACGAAACGATTATAGGGTGGAAAGAGGATTTTAACCTGGCGTTTTCCGAACCGGTTCCAGGGCAGATTCATAGTGTGGAATATTTGAACGAGATAGCAGCTTTTTTTGACAGGCATTTTTATGTGGGAGGGCATTCCAAAGGGGGGAATTTTGCAGCCTTTGCGGCGATGAACTGCGAGGAAGGGGTGCAGGGTCGGATTATAAAGATATACAGCCACGATGGACCGGGATTCCGTCCGGAGATAAGGGAAGCCGGGCATTATGAACGGATTGCGGATAGGGTTGTTAAAATCATCCCCCATTCTTCTTTGGTAGGGATGCTTTTGGAATCCCATGCGGCAGGCTATATGGTGGTGGAGAGCAAATCTTTTGGCTTGCTGCAGCATGACCCCTATACCTGGCTGGTAAAAGAGGACGGATTTGTCAGGGTAAAGGATATTTATAAAAGAAGGAAGTTTATGGACGAAACATTGAACGAGTGGATTTTATCTATGGACGAGGAGCATATCCATTCCTTTGTGGATACTTTGTATGAAGTGGTTTCAGCATCTAAGGCGGCTACTTTAATTGATTTTACTGCGGATTGGAAAAAAAATATGACAGCCGTGGTTGCTGCGCTGAAGGAATTGGACAAAGAAACGGCTTCCATGATAAAGAGAATTATAGTGTCCTTATTCGAGCTGACCGGAGAGCGGGCAAAGGAAGAAATCAAAGAGGGGATTCAGGAACGGGCAGAGGAAGGCAGGATGAGGCTGGAAGAAGGGCGGCAGAAGATGGAGGAAAGCCGTCTGCGCAAGGAGGAAAAAAAGAAGCGGAGGTTCTCTTCTCATGAGGGGGAACATAAAGACAGAAAATAAGAAAATAAGATTTTCCCGTCAGCCGGTTCATCGGCCGGTTCCTTAACCTGCGGGCAGCAGGCAGAGTCAAAAAACTGCCTTTCTGGGTGCCATTGCACACCAAGGATGGGCAATCTTTCATGGGCAATCCCTTCAATAATACCATCTTGGGCAGTCTGTACGACGCAAAGGCAGCGTCCGATGTTGCCCAGGGCTTGATGATGGGCGCTGTTAGTAATCATATGCTTTCCATACAATGTTTCCAGAAAAGAATTGGCGGCAATAGAGGTAGCATGTCTTTTGTCGCCGTTATCCCATGCGTGCCTTGGGGATTCTTTAATATGCTGTATAATGGTGCCGCCGAAAAAAACATTGATGATTTGCATTCCCTTGCAGATGCCAAGGACGGGGCGTTCCTGTTTGACAAAAACATCCAGGGCCTGTAACTGGGTAATATCTAATTCGATATCAATATTTTTTGAACCATGATTTTTCTGTCCAAAGAACGCAGGGGTGATATCGCCCCCACCGGGGAGCAATAAGGCATCATAATCAGGAAGCTTCCCCAAGTCCATAGTGACTATATAGCCTACGTCCATAGCCTGCAGGGCTTTTTCATAATTAATGGTATCTTTGCACCTCCCTACGATGGCAACTTTCAAATCGGGGGAATAGCTGTAATATTGGCACATGCGGTAATCCTTTCAATTTAATCTATTATTCAATATATATTTAAATTTTATGTAGTGTTGGCAGAATAAATGCGGAGGAATTTATATGGGGATTGATTTTCTTGGGCAGAGATGGGGAATGATGCATTCTGCAGGCAGTGTATGCTGGGGGCATGATACCTTGTCTATGTTGTGCTTGGTTTTATGGCTTTTGCTAAAAGACAGCAATTTTACTTGTGAAAGGGTTCAAACTTAGAGGGAAACCGCCACGAATGGCAGATTCTTATTTTATCCTTGCATTTTCTTGCTTCCGGTGCTATAGTTATAAGAAGATAATATGTTACCGTTAATTAGAGTGGACTTGTGAGTCCACTCTTTTTGCGGAAAGGATGAATTTTGCCGTTCCCCGGGGAGTGGGCAGCAGCAAAATATAGGGAAAGGAACGGGTGGGAGGATGTCTAAAAAGGAAACATATGAAAGAAGGACGGAGGAACTTCTTTTACCGATTGTGGAAGCGGAAGGGTTAGAAATTTATGATGTGGAATATGTAAAGGAAGGCAGCGACTTTTATTTGAGGGCCTATATCGATAAGCCGGAAGGTGTGGATATTAACGATTGTGAACGGGTGAGCAGGGCATTGTCGGATGCATTGGACGAAAAAGATTTTATTGCAGATGCATATATTCTGGAAGTGAGCAGCCCAGGGCTTGGAAGAGTTTTGAAAAAGGATAAACATCTGGAAAAGAGCATAGGCGAGGAAGTGGAAATAAAGACTTATAAGCCAATCGACAAGTGCAAGGAATTTAAAGGCGTTTTGAAAGGGTACGATGGAAATTCCATAACAATAGAAACGGAAGGCGAAGCGATGGCTTTTGCAAGGGAAGAGATTGCAGTCATCAGGCTGGCATTTGATTTTTAACGAGGAAAAGAAGAAAGGAAAAGAGAGAAATGAACAAAGAATTAATGGAAGCATTGGATATCTTGGAGAAAGAAAAGGAAATAAGCAAGGAAACCTTATTTGATGCTATTGAAAATTCGTTGATAACAGCCTGCAAAAACCATTTTGGGAAATCGGATAATATAAAAGTAGAAATTGATAAAGAAACCTGCGATTTTTTGTGCTATGCGGAGAAAGAAGTTGTGGAGGAAGTGGAGGATGACTGCGTCCAGATTTCCCTTGAGGACGCATTGAAGATTTCCAAAAGGGCGCAATTGGGGAATATCATCCATGTGGAGATTAAATCCAAAGAATTTGGACGTATTGCCACACAGAATGCGAAAAATGTTATCCTACAGAAAATCAGGGAAGAAGAAAGAAGCGTTATCTACAATCAATATTATGAGAAAGAAAAGGATATCGTAACGGGCATTGTGCAGCGTTACGTGGGAAGGAATATCAGCATTAACCTTGGGAAAGCGGACGGTATATTAAACGAGAGCGAACAGGTGAAAGGCGAAATGTTCAAGCCGACAGAAAGGATTAAGGTATATATCCTGGAAGTGAAAAATACTCCGAAGGGCCCCCGCATTCTGGTAAGCCGTACCCATCCGGAGCTGGTAAAACGTCTTTTTGAATCCGAAGTGACGGAGATTAAAGATGGTACGGTAGAAATCAAGAGCATCGCAAGGGAAGCGGGAAGCCGTACAAAGATGGCGGTGTGGTCAAACAATCCGAATGTAGATGCGGTAGGCGCATGTGTCGGCATTAACGGAACAAGGGTAAATACAATCGTAGAAGAGCTGAGAGGGGAAAAGATTGATATTATCAATTGGGATGAGAACCCGGGCAATTTAATCCAGAATGCGTTGTCCCCGGCAAAAATCGTTGCCGTATTTGCAGATCCGGATGAGAAGACGGCGAAAGTAGTTGTGCCGGATTACCAACTTTCCCTTGCCATTGGTAAAGAGGGGCAGAACGCAAGGCTTGCAGCAAGGCTGACCGGTTATAAGATAGATATTAAGAGCGAGACGCAGGCGAAAGATGCACCCGGTTTCCGTTATGAAGATTATATTGATGAATATGATGAATATGAAGAGGATGAATACGGGGAAGAGCTGGAAGGGGATGAAGACGGCTTAGAAGCAGAAATGCCAGAAGAAGAATCCATGAAAGAGGGGGATGACGGGGAAGAATCCTATGAAGAGGAGGAATCCTATGATGGGGAAGAACCCAATGAAGAGGAAGAATCCTATGACGGGGAAGAACCTTATGAAGCGGAGGCAGAGGAAGAGCTGACGGAAGGATGATTTAGTTGAAAGAGGTGGCATATGGCAAAAAAAATCCCCTTGAGGCAATGCGTCGGATGTCTGGAAATGAGAAGTAAGAAGGAAATGATGCGTGTTTTGAAAACGGAAGACGGCAGCATTGTATTGGATATGACAGGGAAGAAAAACGGAAGAGGCGCATACCTTTGCAGACAGGCGGAATGCCTGAAGCGTGCGAGGAAAAGCAAAGGGCTGGAGCGTTCTTTGAAGATAGGCATCCCTGATGAAATATATGAAAAGCTGGAAAAGGAATTTGAGGGCTGAAAATTTTTGATTTGCTGTGGAAGACGGATGCTTTGCAGAAAGCCTCCGGGATTGAAAGGGAGCAAGATGAAAAATTTAAAATCCCAAGTTTGTGTCTGCGCGGCATCCACAAACTTGCAAGCCAAATTGGTTTTGCGCAGGAAGACGCGCAGAAATGAGGTGAAATATGAAAATGGATAAAGTTTATTCATTGCTTGGGCTGGCAGTCAGATCCAGAAATGTAGTAACCGGAAATTTTTCTACAGAGAAAGCAGTAAAAAAGGGCAAGGCGGAGATGGTAATCGTCAGTGAGGATGCATCGGATAATACTGTAAAAATGTTCCGCAATATGTGTGATTTTTACGGAGTGCCTATGTTCCGGTACGGGAAGAAAGAGGAACTGGGGCATGCGATGGGAAAAGAGATGCGCACTTCGTTGGCGGTTACGAATGAGGGTTTTGCGAAGTCCATAAGGAAGCATTTGGAAGCGGTTGAACAAGAAGACGGAGGTAGTGAGCATGGCGAAAATGAAAGTACATGAACTTGCGAAGGAATTGGATAGGCAGAGCAAAGAGCTGATTGCTTTTTTGCAGGGAAAAGGAATAGATGTAAAAGCGGCGCAAAGTTCCATTGAGGAAGATGCGGTGGAATTGGTTAGGGGACACTTTAAAAAAGCCAAGCCGGCAGAGGAAACCGTAAAAAAAGATGCGCCGGTAAAGACGGAAACACCCAAAGCGGCAGAGCAGATGAAGGCGGAGGCGCCGGTGAAAACAGAATCGCCGGACAAAAAAGAAGAAAAAAGCGAGCCGAAAGAGAAAAAGGAGAAGAAAGAGGAGAAACCTATGGCGAAAGAGGGAGAAAATGCCAACGAGGCACCAAAGAAAAAGAAAAAGATTATTTTTGTGAGCAACCCTCATAACAGTAAAATGCCGGGGCAAAAACCGAAACCGGCAGGGGATAGGGAGAGGAAGCCGCAGGCTGCGGCGAACAACCAAAGGCAGGGGAATTTCGCCAGACAGGATAAGCCGGAGAAGCTGGCGCCTTACCGTCCGGTAAAACCTCTTACGCCGCCGTCTCCTACACCTCCGGTGACTATGGTGCCGGCACACAACAATCCACCGAAAAGGGATACGAAGTTTACCGGGAAACCGGAAACCAAACGGCAGGAAACTGTTGCGGAAACCAAAACGGCAAGGCCGGATAAGCCGGCAAATACGCAGGCAGTTGCGGCTGAAACGGCTCAGGTGAAGAAAACGGATAATTTCAGGCAAGACAGGCCGGAGCGTACGGATAATTTCAGGCGCGACAGGCAGGAGAGGCCGGAGAACCCCAGGACGGATAGGCAAGACAGGCCGAGGAACGGGGAAGGGCAAAGACGTCAGGATAATAGGAACGAGAATAGAAATGAAAATAGGAACAATAATAGGAATGACAACAGAAGACCTGAAGGACAGGGCCGCAGGCCTTTTGAAAATAATCAAGGGGATAGGCGCAATTCTTCTGGCGGTCAAGGTTTTAACCGGTTTTCTGGAAATAACGACCGCCCTAACAGAGGAAATGGAGGGCAGGACAATAAATTCAGAAAGCCTGCAGCCTCTAAAGGATTCATGCCGGAGAGCCCGGTTAAGGATCAGGAAAAGCACAGGGATGAGGAAAAGCGCAGGATTAGCCAGGAAAAAGATAAACGCTCTAAGAAAGATTTGATTTATGAAGAGGATGAGGTAAAGGTATCCGGCAAAAATAAAGCGGGAAGGTTTATTAAACCGGAGAAGAAAGTGGAAGAAGTTAAAGAAGAGCAGATTAAAGTAATTGTGATACCGGATTCCTTAACCATTAAGGAACTGGCCGATAAGATGAAGATGCAGCCTTCCGTCATTATTAAGAAGCTGTTTTTACAGGGGCAGATAGTAACGGTCAATTCGGAACTGACTTATGAAGAGGCGGAAAACATTGCGATTGAATACGAAATTATCTGTGAAAAAGAAGAAAAAGTCGATGTAATAGAGGAATTGTTAAAAGAGGAAGAAGAAAAAGAAGAGGATATGGCAAAACGTCCTCCTGTCATTTGTGTTATGGGCCATGTCGACCACGGCAAAACGTCCCTGTTGGATGCTATCCGTAAAACGAATGTGACGGATAAGGAAGCGGGCGGGATTACGCAGCATATCGGCGCATATACCGTAAAAGTAGGGGAAGAGAAGATTACTTTCCTGGATACGCCGGGGCATGAGGCATTTACTGCTATGAGGATGAGAGGGGCAAACTCCACGGATATTGCAATTCTGGTGGTAGCGGCCGACGATGGTGTAATGCCTCAGACGGTAGAAGCCATTAACCATGCAAAAGCGGCAGGGATTGAAATTATCGTTGCAGTGAATAAGATAGATAAGCCGAATGCAAATGTTGACAGGGTAAAACAGGAATTGACGGAATATGAATTGATTCCCGTAGATTGGGGCGGAAGCACAGAATTTGTGCCTGTATCCGCGAAGTCCGGCGAAGGCATTGATGTCCTGCTTGAGACCATTCTGTTAACGGCGGAAATCCTTGAGCTGAAGGCAAACGCGAAGAGACGTGCAAGAGGTCTTGTAATCGAAGCGGAGCTGGATAAAGGAAGAGGGCCGGTGGCAACGGTGCTTGTGCAGAAGGGAACGCTTCATGTAGGCGACTTTATATCCGCAGGTTCCAGCCACGGCAAAGTAAGGGCTATGATTGACGATAAGGGCAGACGGGTAAAAGAAGCCTTCCCTTCTACTCCGGTAGAAATCCTTGGGCTTTCCGATGTTCCCAGCGCCGGCGAAGTATTTATCGCCCATGAGAACGACAAGACGGCAAAATCTTATGCGGAGACTTATCTTGCACAAAATAAAGAAAGGATGCTGGAGGATACGAAATCGAAAATGTCTCTGGACGACCTCTTTACACAGATTCAGGCGGGCAATTTGAAGGAACTGAACCTGATTATCAAAGCGGATGTACAGGGCAGCGTGGAAGCGGTAAAACAAAGCCTGCTGAAACTTTCCAACGAGGAAGTAGTGGTAAAATGCATTCATGGCGGTGTAGGGGCCATTACGGAATCCGATGTATCCCTGGCGTCGGCATCTTCTGCAATTATTATCGGTTTCAATGTAAGGCCGGATGCTATGGCGAAGGCGGTAGCCGAGAGGGAAGGCGTGGATATTAGGCTTTATAAAGTCATTTACCAGGCGATTGAAGATGTGGAAGCGGCTATGAAAGGGATGTTGGATCCGATTTTTGAAGAAAAGGTTATCGGCCATGCAGAAGTACGCCAGATATTCAAGGCTTCGGCAGTGGGGAATATTGCTGGTTCCTATATATTGGATGGTGTGTTCAAGAGAGAATGCAAGGTACGCATCACCAGGGAAGGCGACCAGATTTATGAAGGTGCCTTAAGTTCCCTGAAGCGTTTTAAGGACGATGTAAAAGAGGTAAAGGCCGGTTATGAATGTGGGCTTGTCTTTGACGGCTTTGACCAGATGCAGGAACTGGATATTGTAGAGGCCTATATTATGGTAGAAGTACCCCGGTAACGGCGCCTTACGGGCGATTGCCATAAGAGCCGGATTCCCTGCCGCCTGCGGCGGGGGTGCTGGCCGGTATGGCCACTGTCCGGGGGCCCGGGAGGGGAAGGGGCATAAATAGAATTATGAAAAAAAACAGTATAAAAAGTACAAGGATTAACGGGGAAGTGCAGAGGGCATTGGCAGAAATTATACGGGGAGGGATAAAAGACCCGCGTATCAGCCCGCTGACTTCCGTGGTATCGGTAGAGGTGGCCCCGGATTTGAAAACCTGTAAAGCTTGGATTAGCGTTCTGGGGGATGAGGACGTGCAGGCGAATACGCTGGAAGGGCTGAAAAGCGCTGCAGGCTATATCAGGAACCAATTGGCGAAAGAGGTCAACTTAAGGAATACCCCGGAGATTCTTTTTATCATGGATCAATCCATTGCTTATGGCGTAAATATGTCAAAGCTGATTGATGAAGTAAATAAGGGGAAAAGTGAGGACGAGGAGAGGTAAAAGAAAAGTGCTTTTAACTGGCGGAAAAGGGGTCTAAAATGAAAATAGAAGAAGAAATTAAGGGTGCAGAATCCATAGGAATCGGTGGGCATATCAGACCGGACGGCGATTGCGTAGGCGCATGTATGGCGTTATATTTGTATATCCGGAAAGTATTTCCTACAAAGAAGGTGGAAGTTTTTTTGGAACAGCCTTCGGAAGTATTCCGGTGTATCAAAGATATGGATAAAATCCGTACCGATGTGACGGCAGATGAAGGCTGTGAAGGAAGCTTTGATGTTTTTATTGCTTTGGATACGGTAAAAGAGCGCATAGGAGTAGCAGAAGCTTTGTTTGACAAAGCAAAAAAGACGATAAACATTGACCATCATATCAGTAATCCGGGATGCGGAACAGTGAATTACGTGGATGCACAGGCGAGTTCCACCAGCGAACTTGTTTTCCGCATCCTGAAGGAAGAAAATCTGGACGAAGAGATTGCAAAAGCAATCTATATCGGCATGGCACATGATACAGGCGTGTTCCGCTATTCCAATACTTCGCCGGAAACTTTGCAGATTGCGGCAAAGCTGATTGCTTTTGGCTTTGACTTCCCGGAAGTGATAGAAAAAACATTTTATGAAAAAACTTATGTACAGAATCTCCTTTTAGGGCGTGCCTTGTTGGAAAGCATCCTCATTATGGATGGGAAATGCATTGTGAGCGGGATTGAAAAAAGGACGTTGGACTTTTACCATGCGGATGCCAAAGATTTGGAAGGGATTGTCAGCCAGCTCAATATGACAAAAGGGGCGGAATGTACGATTTTTATGTACCAGACCGGTGTGCTGGAGTATAAAGTGAGCCTGCGTTCCAAAGGAAAAGTGGACGTATCCAAGATTGCCGTTTATTTTGGCGGCGGCGGACATGTACGGGCAGCAGGATGCACGATGAACGGAACCTTTTATGACGTAGTAAATAATTTGTCGTTACATATCGAAGAACAGTTAAAGCAGGCTGGCGTCATTGAATAACCCGGAATGGGCATGACAGACAGGGCAGCGGGGAAAACGGATGTATAATGGTATAATAAACATATATAAAGAGGCAGGTTTCACATCCCATGATGTAGTTGCCAAGTTAAGGGGTATCCTCAGGCAGAAAAAGATAGGTCATACGGGAACTTTGGACCCGGATGCGGTAGGCGTGCTGCCCGTTTGCTTAGGCAGCGGAACGAAGCTGTGTGACATGCTTACGGATACGGATAAGGAATACCGGGCAAAGATGCTGCTGGGGAAAAAAACGGATACACAGGATATTTCGGGGAAAGTTTTGGAAGAGCGGGAAGTAAAGACGGATATTCCCGCGGTGGAAGAGGCCATAACCTCTTTTTTAGGGGATTATGAGCAGATTCCGCCCATGTATTCCGCCATTAAAGTGAATGGAAAGAAGCTTTATGAACTGGCCAGGGAAGGGAAAGAGATTGTACGGAAGCCGAGGCATGTATATATACATTATCTGGAAATAGAAAAAGTGGAACTTCCTTGGGTCACGATGCGGATAGGCTGTTCCAAAGGCACTTATATCAGGACGCTCTGCCATGACATAGGGCAGAAACTGGGGTGCGGCGGTACGATGGCCTCTTTGGAGAGGACAAAAGCCGGCATTTTTTTGGCAAAGGATGCATTGCGGTTGACAGATATCGAAATGCTGCAGGAAGAAGGGAAGCTTACGGAAAAAATCCTTCCTGTGGATGCCGTACTTTCCGGGTATGCGGCAGTGACTGTGGAGTGGAAGGCACAGAAATTGATTGACAATGGGAATGCTTTTTACCGGAATATGATAAAAGAAGGAAGAAAATATCTACCGGAAGAATGGGTCAGGGTATACAATGAGGATGGCAGGTTTTATGGCATTTACCGATATGGCCTGGAGGAAGGTAAATTTTTTCCGGTAAAAATGTTTATGGAGAATGGACAATAAATGCAAATCATTCACGGTACAACGGATTTTAAGCTAGAAGAAAAAAGCGCTGTGGCGATAGGGAAATTTGACGGGATTCATCAAGGCCACCAGAAGCTTCTAAACTGCATTTTGGAGCAAAAGGAGCAGGGGCTGAAAGCGGTAGTATTTACATTTGACCCTCCGCCGGCGGTCTTGTTCGGGAATGCATCGGGTAAGGAATTGATGACCAGAGATGAGAAGCGAACAGCATTTTCAGCAATGGGCATTGACGTCCTGATTGAATTTCCGCTGACATATAAGACAGCGGCGATGGAACCGCAGGATTTCATTGAAGAAATTCTGGTAAGCAGGATGCGGGCGGCATATATTGCGGCGGGGACGGATGTATCTTTTGGGGCAAAAGGGGCAGGCAATTGTATGCTGTTAAAATCTATGGGGCCGCATTGCGGATATGAATTGCAGCTCATTGATAAAGTCTGCTATAATGGCAGGGAAATCAGTTCCACTTATGTGCGGGAAGCGGTAGAAAAAGGGGATATGGAAGAAGCAGAGATTTTGCTGGGCAGCCCATATAGCGTAAGTGGAAAGGTAATGCATGGGAAACAGTTTGGCAGGACGATGGGGATGCCGACGGTAAACCTTTTGCCGGAACGGGGCAAGCTACTTCCGCCTAACGGGGTGTATTATTCAAAAATACGGTTAGACGGGAGAATCTATCCGGGGATAACCAACATAGGATATAAGCCTACGGTCAGCGACGAAAGGCAAATGGGGGCGGAAACATATATTTACGATTTCGATGAGGAAATATACGGGAAAGAGATTACGGTAATGCTTCTGAAATTTAACCGTCCGGAGCGGCGGTTTTGTGGAAAAGACGAATTGAAAGAACAAATAATGAAAAATATTGCAGAAGGAAAGGCTTTTCACACTGGTATACAAATGAAGGGGTAGGAGAAATATGAATTTTGAGATTATACTATCGATGGCAGGCGGGCTGGGATTATTTCTGTTCGGAATGACAGTTATGAGTGAAAGCATTGAAAAGGTAGCAGGGGCAAAGCTCCGTTCCATTTTGGAAGTGTTCACAACCAACCGCTTTACAGGTTTGGTTGTGGGAATTATTTTTACAGGTATCATCCAGTCGTCTTCGGCATGTACGGTGATGGTAGTCAGTTTTGTAAACTCGGGGCTTATGTCTTTATACCAGGCGGCTGGGGTGATTTATGGAGCCAATATCGGTACAACGATAACCTCCCAGCTTGTTTCTTTTAACTTGTCGGAGGCTGCGCCTATTATTTTACTGGCAGGCGTATTGACGATGATGATTGGCAAGGGAAAGCAGAATGCGGAGAAAATCGGCGAAGTGATTGTTGGGTTCGGCATTCTGTTTATGGGCTTAAGCAGCATGTCGGGCGCAATGGCGGGGATGAAGGACAGCCCGGGCGTGATGAATTTGCTGAAGTCTTTGAACAGCCCGATATTGGCTGTGCTTATGGGAACGGTGCTTACAGCCATTATCCAAAGCTCCTCGGTAACGGTAAGTATTGTGCTGCTCATGGCAAATGAAGGGCTTTTGGGGCTGCCAATTAGTTTGTTCATTATTATTGGCTGCAATATCGGCGCTTGTGCATCGGCAGTGCTGGCATCGCTGACAGGGAAAAAGGATGCAAAACGTGCGGCCATGATTCATTTCTTGTTTAATGTAATCGGTACGGTGCTTTTGTACATTATTCTAATGGTAGGCATGGAACAGGTTGTGAACGGAATTATGTCTGTTTCCGACCATAATGCAGGGCGTTTTGTGGCAAATGCCCATACCATCATCAAGATTTTCCAAGTAATCGTATTATTCCCGTTCTCCAATGGGATAGTAAAGCTGACTTATGTGCTGGTACCCGGGGATGATAAGAAAATAGGCTATAGGGATAGTTTCCAGTTGAAATACATAGGGGAAAAAGTAGTTTTCAACCCGGCTACGGCTGTAGTGGAAGTGACGAAAGAAATAGAGAGGATGGCTTCCCTGGCTACGGAGAATTTAAACCGGGCGATGAATGCCTTAATCACACTGGATAATGAAGATATAGAAGAAGTTTACGAGGTGGAGAAAAATATTAACTTCTTAAATCGTGCCATTACCAATTATCTGGTGAAAATCAACCAGGCAACGTTGCCTATTGAAGATTTAAAGAGCATCGGTTCTTTGTTCCACGTAGTGAACGATATTGAGCGGATTGGCGACCATGCGGAAAATGTGGCGGATTCGGCGAGGCAGCGGATTGGCACGGATATTAATTTCAGTAAGGAAGCCCAAAGAGGACTTGGTGAAATGCTCAATATGGTAAATACGTTGATACAGTTCTCGTTGGAGATGTTTTCAAGCGGTATGGACGAGCATCTGGAAGATATTATGCATTTGGAAGAAGCGGTGGATGAAAAGGAACGGGAATTGCAGAAATCCCATGTGGTGCGCTTAACGAAGAACGAATGCAGCCCGGAAGCCGGAATGCTGTTTTCGGATGTGGTATCCGGCCTGGAACGTGTGGCGGACCATGCCACCAATATTGCTTTTTCCGTGCTGAATGAAGAACCGGTAGAATAAAGGATTAATTTTCTAATTGACAGCGGCATATTCCGTTGATATAATAAAACCGTAATAAATGTAACAAATTTGTAATATTTGGCAGGAAAGGTACGGTAATATATGAAATATCAATTAGTAAGTATGGCGGGAATTTGTTTGGCAGGAGTATTGGTATTATGCAGCCAGCCAGTATATGCAGCGGAAATGGGGAATGGACAGAGGACAGAATCCCATAGGGGTTCGATTGATGAAGTAGTAGCGGAACCGATAGGTGCATTGGCGCTTCTGGAATCGGAAAAAACGGAAGAAGAATACAAAACAGCGGCAAAGCAGGCAGAAGGCGCTTTATGGGGATATACGAATTTAGGGATATCCAATGTGGATGACAATCTGAACATCCGCCAGACGCCGGACGAAGGGGGAAAGCTGATAGGGAAGCTCCCCAAGAATGCAGCCTGTGAGCTGGTTTCGGAAGAAGGGGAATGGACTTATATTAAATCGGGGAAAGTAGAAGGATATGTAAAAAGCGAATTTCTGCTGGATGGCTGGGAAGCAAAGAAAAGGGCGACAGAACAGCTTTCCAGAGTAGCGGTTGTAAATACCACCAGTTTAAAGGTAAGGGAGCAGCCCAATACGGAATGTGAGGTCATTACTTTAGTTCCAAACGGCGAGGAATTGGAAGTAGTGGAAGAAATGGACGATTGGGTAAAGATTATGATTGACGAAGAGGAGAATTATGTCTCTGCCGAATATGTAAAAATAGAAGAAAAACTGGGTTCTGCCATTACTTTGACGGAGCTGATGTATGGACAGGGCGTTTCGGATGTCAGAGTTGACCTATGCCAGTATGCAAAACAATTTATCGGAAATCCTTACGTATGGGGTGGAACAAGCCTTACGAAAGGGGCGGACTGCTCAGGGTTTGTGCTTAGTGTATTTAAGAAATACGGGATTTCCCTTCCAAGGACTTCCGGTTCACAGGCCAATGTAGGAACAAAAATCAGTATGTCGGAAGCAAAACCGGGGGATTTGATTTTCTACGCAAAGGGCGGACGCATCAACCATGTGGCATTGTACATCGGTGGTGGCCAGGTCGTTCATGCCAGCAGCCCGAAAACAGGTATTAAGATTTCCAATTATAATTACCGTACACCTGCGAAAGTAGTCAGGGTTTTGCCCTAAGATATAGGGATGGAAACCAATTGCCCAACTGCACCCTTGATAAAAG
>Ga0137307_100424_pt1 | contig 57560 bp, 47 predicted proteins | sample NAcewD2O_March_2_FD_97180 | JGI IMG/M metagenome (GOLD analysis project Ga0137307, IMG submission 97180) | Mouse cecal microbial communities from Vienna, Austria - N-Acetylglucosamine amended D2O_March | ecosystem: Host-associated > Mammals > Digestive system > Large intestine > Cecum | place... | reverse complement strand
TATGACTGTATCCTGAAAGGAATGCTTCACTTGGGGTTAAAGGAAATCTTTGTTTTTTGCTTTGCCATTATTGTTGCAGGAAATGGTTTCATAATAGTAAAAAGAATTGTTCATAAATGACTTAGGCATTTTGCTTTATCTATTATAATAAAGTTTGTAGAAGAAGGGATAACGGTTGAGCCCAAAAGGCTGGACAATTGTCCTTTTTTGCTATTAGAAAAAAGCCTGATTATGACGATATAAATATATAAAGCACAAAGGAGGGCAATAGTATGCAGATAAATATGGCAGGATTTCACATGGGAATGCGTATAACGGCGGACAATATTTCCAACAATAAGACGAATGCAGGGATTACAAATTCCATAAATGCGGGAAAACAGGATGCGTTTGGACCACAGTGCAAGGTGACAATTTCACATGAAGGCAGGCGGAAGAGCGGGCAGGATAAGCAGCCGGGGACTGGAAACATCACGGACATGCATATGGAACGGGTACTGATGCGCGAGCAGGAAAGGGCGGAGTCATTCAAGAGTGAGCAGAGCGATTTACAGAATGAGATATCCGAGCTGATGAAGACAATCCAGAATTCCTATGCGTCCGGGGAGGACAAGGAGACAATCCAGAAGCGGCAGGACGCGCTCAACAAAATGCAGGAACTGAAAAAACGCCAGGAGGAGGAGAACGAACAGCGCGTAAAGGATGCACTCAAGGGCGTGGCAGGAAGTGCCAGCGCACAGGAGGAAATCGACAGGAAAAACGAGGAGCTTCTGATGATGCTCAAGAGCTTTGAGGAGCAGGAGGATGAAGAGGAGCAGACGGCAGGGAAAGCGCAGGACACGGATGATACCCATAAAAAGCCGGATGAAGCAGGCGCACAGATTCAGGAATCGGCGGCTCGGCTCGGGGTGTCGGCGGCTCGGCGTGAGCTTGAGACGGTCGGCACAATAGATGAACTGAAAAATGCCGGCTACAGCAAGCTTTCCGAGGTTAACCAGATTATGCGCGAAATCAGCGACGAGCTGGACAAGGCGGCTGAGGCGGCTGGCGATGAAAGCCTTAGCGAGGAAGACCGCAAGCAGCTTGCAGCTGACCATACCGAAACGGCGCAGGGACTGCTTGTGGGAAATTACGGATATATGGAAGAGCTCAGGCGGAAAGGGCTTCAGGAGATAAAGGATGCGAGGGAGCTTGAGGCTGAACACATTAAAATTGACACGCTTGGTGGTGTGAAACAGGCAAAGCAGGCGGTTATGGATGCCGGCGTGGATGCGGCATTCCAGTCGGAGGTATCAGGTGTCCTGGATAAGGCGTCACAGGAGCTTGAGGACAAGGTGCAGGAAGCAATAGACCGGCGAAATGATATCACGACAGATTCTGACAAAGAAAAGGAAGAGGAAACCGAGGAGATGAAAACGGAGGAAGAGGCGGAGGAAGAAAAAAACTCCATTTTGATAAATTAATCATTTAAACATTTGACATAGTATGCTATAATATGTAGAATGAAAACAGAATTTATAAAATATAGCAAAAAATTAACAAAATTACGTGTTCAAAATCCTTGGAGTAAAAAACGAAATCTACTTTTAAGAAATGGGGCACGGGGTAAAATGGGAGGTAACGACATGCCTAAAAAACCAGTCATTGACAAGGAAATGTTTAAGAGGAGCGTACTGTACAACATCAAGACCCTGTACAGAAAAACGCCTGAGGAGGCTACAGAACAGCAGATTTTTCAGGCAGTGGCTTATGCGGTAAAGGATGCCATTGTGGACAACTGGCTCAAAACTCAGGAAGCATACGAGAAGCAGGATCCGAAGACCGTGTACTATATGTCCATGGAGTTCCTGATGGGACGTGCGCTCGGCAATAACATGATTAACCTGATGGCATATAAGGAATTTTCGGAAGCCCTGGAGGAGCTTGGACTTGATATTAACGTGATAGAGGACCAGGAGCCGGACGCAGCGCTTGGAAACGGCGGTCTTGGACGCCTTGCAGCATGTTTCCTTGACTCGCTTGCAACACTCGGGTATTCCTCATACGGATGCGGCATCCGCTACCGCTATGGTATGTTCAAGCAGGAGATCAGGGACGGATTCCAGCGGGAGGTTCCCGATGACTGGCTCAGGGATGGCAATCCGTTCGAGCTTCGCCGCCCGGAGTATACCAAGATCATTAAGTTTGGCGGAAATGTTGCATGCCGTGAGGAGGATGGCAGGCTGATCTGGTATCAGGAGAATTACCAGTCCGTCAAGGCAGTGCCCTATGACCTGCCGGTTGTCGGCTATGGAAACGGCATCGTCAATACACTCAGAATCTGGGATGCGGAGCCGATGGACTGCTTCAGTCTCGACTCCTTTGACAAGGGCGACTACCAGAAAGCAGTAGAGCAGACCAACCTTGCAAGAAATATCGTTGAGGTTCTTTATCCGAATGACAACCATGTTTCCGGAAAGGAGCTTCGCTTAAAGCAGCAGTACTTCTTTATCTCGGCATCCGTGCAGACTGCGATTGAGAAATATATGTCCAAGCATGACGATATCCATCGTTTTTATGAAAAGGTGACATTCCAGCTCAATGACACCCATCCGACAGTGGCAATCGCTGAGCTGATGCGAATCCTGCTTGATGATTACCGTCTTGAGTGGGACGAGGCATGGGAGATTACGACAAAGACCTGTGCATACACAAACCATACCATTATGGCAGAGGCGCTTGAAAAATGGCCGGTAGACTTGTTCCAGAGGCTGCTTCCGAGAATTTACCAGATTGTGGAGGAGATTAACCGCAGATTCCTCCTCGATATCGTGAACAGATATCCGGAACCGGCTGACAAAATCAAAAAGATGGCGATTATTGCGGACGGTCAGATTAAGATGGCGCATCTGGCAATTGTTGCAGGCTACAGCGTAAACGGTGTTGCGAAGCTGCACACGGAGATTCTCAAGAACCAGGAGCTGAAAGATTTCTATGAGATGTATCCGGGCAAGTTCAACAACAAGACAAACGGTATTACGCAGAGAAGATTCCTGCTTCACGCAAACCCGCTGCTTGCTGACTGGGTGACGGAGAAAGTCGGTGAGGACTGGATTGTGGACCTTCCGGTGATAGACGGTATTGCAAAGTATGCAAGCGACCCCGCGGCACAGAAGGAATTTATGGAAATCAAGCGCAGGAACAAGGTGCGCCTTGCAAAATATATCAAGGAACACAACGGAATTACCGTTGACCCGGATTCCATTTTTGACGTGCAGGTGAAGCGCCTGCATGAGTACAAGAGACAGCTGCTCAACATTTTGCATGTAATGTATCTGTACAACCAGATGAAGGCAAACCCGAGCATGGAGTTTTATCCAAGGACATTCATCTTTGGCGCAAAGGCTGCTGCGGGTTACAAGAATGCCAAGCTGACGATTAAGCTGATTAACGCGGTGGCAGACAAGGTGAACAATGACCCGGTAGTCAAGAACAGGATCAAGGTCGTGTTTATAGAGGACTACAGAGTGTCAAACGCAGAGCTGATTTTTGCGGCGGCAGACATTTCAGAGCAGATTTCCACGGCTTCCAAGGAGGCGAGCGGTACAGGAAACATGAAGTTCATGCTCAACGGCGCCCTGACGCTTGGCACGATGGACGGCGCGAATGTGGAGATTGTGGAGGAAGTCGGAAGGGAGCATGCATTTATTTTCGGATTAAGCTCCGACGAGGTTATTAATTTTGAAAATAATGGCGGTTACAACCCGATGGATATCTACAATACGGACGCTGAAATCAAGAAGGTCGTTGACCAGCTTGTGGACGGCACATATGCCGACGACAGGGAGCTGTTCAGGAGCCTTTACAATTCCCTGCTCAACACGCTTGACACGGACAAGGCTGACCGGTACTTTATCTTAAAGGATTTCCGTTCATATGCTGATGCGCAGAAGAGAGTGGAGCGGGCTTACAGGGACACTGCAGGATGGGCAAGAAGTGCAATGCTCAATGTGGCAAAAGTGGGCAAGTTTTCTTCGGACAGGACAATTCAGCAGTATGTGGATGAAATATGGCATCTGGATAAAGTGGAATTGGAGTATCCCTCGATTTAGTATGGAAATTCAGGGCGCATATCTCAATGATTTGGGATATGCGCCTTCGTATGGAAAAACAGAAAGAAAAAAGTATGAAGATAAGTTGGAATATGGTACGAATATTGCTTGTGGGTATCCTGGCGGTGGCAATGCTGGGCGGATGCTCGACAGACACGTCTGTCAAAACGTATTTGCAGGCGCTTCTGGACGCGTCATACAAAAATGATTCGACGGCGTTTGTCAAAATGAAGCTTGGCACCGCGGAGGATGCGCAGGCGTTATACGAGAGAGGAATTGACACGGGTGTCAGCGTATTCTGCGGCAGAATCGGGGCGTCAGATGATTACAAAGGGGAGTTCCGAGCGACCTACATGGATCTGCTCTCCAAGGTGCGCTACACCGTCGACGAGGCGAGCAAACAGAGCGACGGTTCCTATATTGTCACCGTGTCATATGAGAAAATGAATGTCTTTAAACCCGCGCTGGAGCTGCACCAGAGCAATGTGGCAGCAATGACCGAGGAATGGGCAAAGGCGCCGGAGAGCGCACCCTCCAAGGAAGACATGGTGAAACAGGTCATCCTGGAATTTAGAAACAGCATGGAGACGGTGCTTGCGGACGTACAGTACAGCGAGCCACAGACCATGAACATCAGGATAGAGCTTGCAGACAATATATACACGCCGAACGCGGATGACATCGCGGCGCTTGAGACGGCGTTGTTTGATGTGGAATAAATAGAAGTTATGAGTTGCACAGGCTATCTCCTATTATTAATGTAGGAGGTAGCCTGTTTGCTTCTCATAAATATTTTTGGCTATTTTCACGAAAAAATACGAAAAAGTTTGTCATAAATCTCAGTTGAATAAATCTGGAAATTCCCATAAAATAAACTTACCGAAACTTGTCGAAATTTTCGAATTTATTCAGGAGGAAAGAAATGAAAAAGAAAAGGCTGTTAGGAAAAGTACTCAGTCTCGTTCTTTCGGCGGCGATGACCGTGACAATGCTGCCGCAGGACTTTACGCTGACTGTCAGGGCAGCGGAACAGATTGAGGCAGATGGCGAAATGGAATCGCAAACCAGTACGAGTGAAGAAGAGTCTTTGGAGGCAGAACCTTCAGAGCCGGCTCAGGAAAGTAGTATTGCGAAGGAAAAAGAGACAGAAAGCAGTACTGCGGAAAAGACAGAAGAAGAAAACGGCACTGCACCAGGGACGGAAGAGAGCAGTTCTGTCAAGGAGACAGAAACAGAATCTGTGACAAAAACAGAGGAAGAAAGCAGCACTGTGGAAGAGACAGAGCGTGAAACGGAGGAAGAGGAAAAGAAGCCTGAAGAGGGTGAACCGGCGGCATCAGGAAATTATGCGGGACCGATGATTGGTTCAGATGGAAAAGTAACATTTCAGTATGATGCATCCAAAGAGACGGATCCAGTAAATACGATTCAGGTAAAGGGTTCATGGGTCAGTAGCTGGGATGACTTAATTGATTTGAAGGATGAAGATGGTGACAAGATATGGTCTGTGACAGTCGGAACCGATAAAATAACACTGGATAAGACGATAGAATATGGATTTCAGGTAAATGGCAGTAGTGGGTGGCGAAATGATGAAGCCAATCCATTCAAGGGGAGCGGGAACGCACAGATTTTCAGAAATCCTGTCATAAATGCAGAGACAGGGGATGTCACGATTTACCGTTATCCGGCAAGTGCAGATGAGAATATCACCTCAATACAGCTCGGCTATAAGCTGACAGGGGCAGACACATATGCAAAAGTAGATATGGATGCAAAAGGCAAGGGATATCTCAAGACACTCACAGGACTTACTGAGGGTGAGTACGAGTATGGATTTTTTGTAGATGGAAGCACTACGATTACACCGGACACAAACTGCAGCGAAGCGAAATTTACAGTACAGGTTGTAAATTACCCTGATGAAAATCCGGATGTGAAGAGTCCCGTGCTGGATGTGGCTAAGGGTGAGGTAACATTTAATCTGTATAAGCCAACAGCAAAGGAAGTTAAGCTTGCAGGAACAATGATGGGAAGTGATGACTGGGGTGCTAGTGCGGTTCCTATGACGTATGACAGCGACACGGGTTACTGGTCAATCACAAAGGCACTTGCTCCGGGGCGTTATGAATATAAATTTATCGTTGATAGTGCATGGATAACTGACCCATTAAACAGTGAGGAGAGCAGGGGAAACAGTACATTCTTCCTGCCAGATCCTTCAGGAAAAATAAGCCCTGAAATAGATGGGAGAAATGTTACATTTATTTACAAGGATGATACCGCATCTGATGTGAAGGTTGCAGGAACCATGACAGACCCACAGTGGAACGAGGGAGCGCTGTCGTTAGATAAAGATGAAACGGACGGTTTATGGAAGCTGACCATGGAGGATGTTGCTCCTGGAAAGTACCAGTATAAGTTTGTTGTGACCGCAGAGGGAAGTGAGGAGGCGAACTGGGTTGCTGATCCATGGAATAGCAAGCCGCAGGAAGACACAAACAGCATCTTTGCAATAGCAGGCATGGCAAATGCGTCTGTAATATTGTTTAAAGACAAAGGAAAAGTAGAACTTCCGGCGAACTTAAATGTATATGACGAAAACGGCAATGCAACAGAGACAGCTGTTACGTATTCGTTTGCTGCAACGGAAACGATACCGGCAGACGGTGTAAAGATTGAGACAATTGAAGGCGTCATCACAGTTGGAATCACAGAAACATTTCCAAAGGACATTACAGAATTTACGCTGACAGCAGCATCGGCAGATGGACAGAAGAGCACCATGACCGTGGAGGTTATGGAGAAAGAATATACATATAACATATACTGGTATAGCTACGAGGGACATACGAATGAGGATTCCGCGCTCTGGGTATGGGAACAGGATGGCAGACCGGGAAAAGAAATTGCATTTGATTCTGTAGAGCAGATAGGTGAACATACATGGATTAAGGCAGAGTTAAAACTTCCCTATACATCTCTTGGCATTATTCCAAAAATAAAATCGGAGGATCCGTCATCACCTGTCTGGACATGGCAGGATTCAAACCATCTGTATGTAAACAAGGATTTGGCAGATGTCACAACACTTTATATTGTCGAGGGTATCTCAAAGCCATATACAGAGGTGCCGGAGATAGAGAAGAGAGAGGCACGTTACCTGATTGTAGAGTACATCAGAAACGAGGGCTCTGCAGAAAACTGGTATTTTTACACATGGAACAATGGCGGTACAGAATTTAATCCGTTTGTCAAGACAGAGGACAACAAATGGATTGCCACAGTTCCTGTAAAATGGGGTCTGACTTCCATCAGCTACTGTCTCGAAAGAGCAGACATGGCGACAGGCGAGCCGGTTCACTGGGCAGAGAAGGACGGAAATGACTATCTCTGTGAGATGCCGGCAGACCAGAACATCGTAAAGATTGTGATGGAAGAGGGCAAAGGCATCACAAAGACATACGCATACAATAAGGGATATGAAATAGAACCGCTTGCGGGCAGGATCCATTTTTATTTCAGGGACAACAATAAGTTCCAGCTTGGAAATGATGGTGGATATGCGTCCGTTCAGGTTGAGATTAACGGACAGGCATATGACATGACGTTTGACAATGAGGAGCAGAGATATGCCTACGATATGACAGATTTACAGCCGGGCGAATACCGGTATCGATATATCCTCAAAGAGACGGAAGAGTCAGAGACACAGTATATCCTGGATGCATACAACAAAGAAAAAGTGACTGATGCAGACAGCGGCATAGAATATTCAGTATGTAAGTATGAAAAATTTGATTTGGATGTTTCGGCAAAAGTGCTCAATGCATCCATGGATTACAATGACAATAATGTACTGACGGTAAGCTTTACAGGAAAAGATGGTGCAAACGTTGAAGGCATGAAGGCAGACCATGCGACAGCAGACCTCTCTGCACTTGGCGGCGCATCAGATGCAGCGATTGACACGGAACTGCTCGCACTTTCCATTGCAGTAAAAGAGGGAACGGCAACAGGTGAAAAGACAATTCCTGTCACAGTATATGACCAGTACAAGAACGAGTATAAGGCAGAGACAAAGGTAACCGTAACGGAAAGGGATAAGTCAGGTGACTTTGACTGGGACGAGGCAGTCATTTACTTTGCAGTGACAGACCGCTTCTTTGACGGAAATACATCAAACAATGCAAACGTGGACAAGAACGGCCCATCCAGCTACCATGGCGGTGACTTTGCCGGAATGACACAGAAGCTGGACTATCTCAAGGATTTGGGCATAAACACAATCTGGATTACCCCGATTGTGGATAACAGTATGGAGAAAGGCCTGGAAACCGATGTCGAGGGCGTAACATCCTGGGGATATCATGGATACTGGGCAAGCAATTTTGAAAAGATTGACGCCCACCTTGGTACGGAGGAAGAGTTTAGGGCATTGCTAAATGCAGCACATGACCGCGGCATTAAGATTATGGTTGATGTCGTTCTGAATCATTCCGGATACGGCGAGACGACAAAGAATTACTTTAATGAAACATTTAAGGATGCAGATGGAAACGCAATTCGTATGCTCCGCGAGGCAGACGAGGAAGTGTCTGGCAGCGACCAGATGACATCCCTTTCCGGACTTCCCGATTTCCTTACGGAAAACAGTGAGGTCAGGGAGCTTCTCGTGGCATGGCAGTCCAACTGGATTAGCAAGTATCCGATTGATTACTACCGTGTCGACACTGTAAAACATGTGGACGACACAACATGGTCTGCATTCAAGAATGCACTGACGACCATTAATCCGGATTTTAAGATGATTGGCGAGTGGGCAGGCGCAGGCTATGCGACAGATACAGGAATGCTTGGCACAGGGCGCATGGATTCACTGCTTGACTTCGACTTTAACGATCAGGCACAATCCTTTGCAAACGGCAATCTGAGCAGTGTGGAGAGCTTCTTACAGGGAAGGAATGGGGCGCTTAACAACACGGCGACATTAGGGCAGTTTATGAGCAGCCATGATGAGGACGGACTGATACAGAAGCTCATCAGTGAAAATAAAATATCAGAAGACAGGGCAATGGAGCTCTTTAAGGTGGTGGCATCGCTTCAGATTACGGCAAAGGGGCAGCCTGTTATTTATTACGGCGAGGAAGTCGGACAGTATGGTGCAAATAACTATCCATACCAGACAAACCGTTATGATTTTGACTGGTCAAGGGTAAATGATGACAACACCATGCTGAACCACTATAAGAAACTTTTGGAAATCCGCAATCACTATCCACAGGTATTTGCAAAAGGAAACAGAAGCACGGTTACCGTAAACAATGATGCGCAGTATGATGTATTTTCAAGAAGCTATGGTGATACCGTCATTTATGTAGGATTGAACAATGCACAGCGTGCGCAGAGTGTGACATTCCAGGCACCGGCAGCAGTTTATCAGGATCTGTACAGCGGGGAATTTTACAATACGGATGAAAAAGGTGCGCTTACAGTAGAGATTCCGGCAGCAGCAGATGGTGGTACAGTTATGCTTCTGAAGACGGAATATGATCCGAACAACCTTTGGGTAAGCCGTATTCCGGATCAGACATATACAGGCAGCGCAATTAAATTGGATAGCAGCAGCCTTGTAGTGCGGCTTGGCGGCAGAAGACTTCAGGAAGGAAAAGACTTTACAGTAAGCTACAAGAACAACAAAAACGCAAGCACCGATAGTACGAAGGCGACAGTTACTATCAAGGGAAAAGGCAATTTCACAGAGCAGAAGACGGTTGAATTCAACATTGCAAAGAAAAATATTGATTCCCAGGATGTCGTTCTGACCTGCAATGATGTGCTTGCATACAATGCAAACAAGGCACAGAATGCAGCGCCCAAATTAAAGTATGGAAAGATTTCACTGAAAGTCAATAAGGACTATACAGCATCGTACTATGCAAGAGAGGATTACGATAAGAATCCCGCAGAAGCGACGGCACTCACTTCCATCAAGGATGAAGGAAACTATGTGATGGTTATCAATGCTGCCGGAAATAACTATACTGGAAGCATTGTGAAGGATGTTATCATTACAAAGAAAAATCCAATTAAGGGTGCAGCCATAACGCTTAGTGCATCAAGTGTCTCTTATGCGGATTATGATGATGAACAGAAGAGACCGAAAGTAACCAAAGTCAAAATAAAAGGCAAAGAACTTGATACGTCTGCTTATGATGTGTCCTATTTATGGAATGGACAGATAGGAACAGCAACAGCGGTTGTGACGGTAAAGGCAGACAATACAGATTATATCGGCAGCGCGGCAAAGACATTCAAGGTTACAGGTGATAAGCTGGGAAGTGTCGCAATGGTCGATGCCATGAGCATCAAGGATATGGTTTATGAATGGGCATCAGCTGATACCGCAGAGGGTATTACACAGGAAGCGCCAGCTCTCAAGGCAAAGAGCGGAACCGATACCTTTGAGGCAGGCAGGGATTACACGGTAAGCTACAAGAATAACAAGAAAGTGGGCAAGGCGACAGTTACTTTTACAGGAAAAGGCAGATACACAGGAACAATCAGTGCTACATTCAAGATAAATGGAAAGGAACTGAAAAAGGATGACATTACGCTCATTTGTCCCGAGGAGGCACCATATTCCAAGGCAGGAAGCACGCCGGAAATTACAGTAAACTATGGTGGAAAAGTACTTGGGAAGAATGATTACAAGGTATCCTACAGCAATAACAAGGCACTGACAGAAAGTGCGACAGCTCAGATTACATTTAAGGGCAATTACAAGGGTACAGTGACAGCGCAGTATAAAGTAATACCGCAGAATCTTGAAAATACCGTTGTCACGGTAAAAGATGTTATGTACAATGTAAAGCCGGAGAAATTCCTTGCGGTTCCGACGGTCAAGGAATCCAACGGAAAGGCACTCAAGGCAGGAACAGACTACAAAAAGGAGTGTGCATATAGCTACGTAAACCAGACGACCGTAGCAAACAGTGGCCAGGAGAACATTGTCAGGGAAGCTGGTGAAGCTGTTGTGTCGGGTGACGTTATGCCGGTAGGCACACAGGTTAAACTGACAATAAGTGCACCGGAAAATGGAAACTATACTGGAAGCAAGTCTGTTGTCTATAACATTATGAAGGCTGATATTGCAAAGGCAAAGATAAAGCTTGGCGACAAGGAATACACGGGCTATGCAGTGAACCTGACAGAGAGTGATTTTACAGAATTTAAAATGAACGGAACGGTATATACTGTTCAGTTAAACGGAACGACGGCAACCCTTGTCGGAGCAGATGGAAAACCGATAGATGGTGGGTTTGAGATTATTTCCTATACTGGCAACGTGAATAAGGGCACGGCGAAGGTCACGCTGAAAGGGACAGGAAGCTTTGGTGGTACGATAACCAGGACCTTTAAAATTAAAGCAAACAATGTTAAGGAAAACTGGTTTGAGAAGCTTGCCAGAATGTTATTTCATTAAGATGGGCATTGAATAAGTTGGGCAGGGGAAAGAATTTTCCCCTGCCCGATTTTTTACGAAATTTTTTTAGTTCGCCATCATATCATCAATATTTGTGATAATCGCCTTCAGTGACTTTGTGATGTCCGAGTCTACCTGAAATTTGACAAGCTCGCTCAGTATCTGCTTTGCCCTGGTGGTGTCATAAAGCTCAAGGGCATGAAATGCTTCCTGAAGCTGTTCGCTCCATTTCTTGAAAGTCATGTGGTTGCCATCCTTGTCAACGGCATCCTCCTTCAGGTCAAGTGATTTTACGTACTCATTTAATATAGTATAAGCCTCGTCCAGCTCAAGTGAAAGCTTTTTCCAGTTGGCGCGCACGACGTCAAGGCTGCCTGCATATGCCTCTATTTCATGGAAAAATGCCGTATCCGTGAGGGTTATCAGTCCCAGCTCGTTCGCCCGTACCCGCAGGGCATGGGCGCTTGTGCCATACTGAATCAGTGTGCCTGCCTGCATCAGGTCATAGAGCGTGTCCTCATATTTGTCGCATTCCCGCAAAAAAGAAAGAGCACGCTCGTTGTACGCCTCGATGTTTTGCCCGAGCCTTGCCAGTGCAGCGTCGACATCAATTCCGTGGCGGGCAAGATAGCGCATTTTAATCTTGCTGTCGCTGATTAAAGTATCAGGAATCTGCTGCTGGATGCTGTTGATGACCTGCTTGGCATGGTACGCCATCATGGAAATCTGCTGCTTCTGTGCAAGCAGTTTTACCTGCTTGTGAAAAAAGCATACAGCCGCAAGCAGTGCAAGCCCTGTAGGAATAATCCCTGCAAGAGACCAGAGCACAGCCAGAGGCAGGATGCCAAGTGCACAGAGCGCCCCGACAATAAGTGACACGACTGTCATAAAAACCAGCCATATCAGGGCAGACTTGCTGACAATCCGGTTCATCTCGCCGCATATTTGGTTGTAACTGTATTCCATTATGTATTCCTCCGTTAAAAATCCCTTTTACAGGGCGTGTCCGAATAATGCTTTCTGCCGGCTGTGCAGATGGCAGGAATTATTTTTCAGACACGTCCTAAAGCAGTGGAAGTGTTCTTAAATAATAGTTTATCACACTTTACCGCGTGAAAAAAGGGAAAAAGCGTGTTCGGCAAAAAAAGGAAATGGAAACACATACTGGACAGGAACACTTATTTTGCACGTCCATAGCTGGAAAACTCGGACTTATTCAAAATAAGGGATATAAATGTAAGCACAAAAAACAAAATCATGGTGTCAATCGGCAGCATAATGACATTTTTGATGATGCGCGCGGGAAGAATCGCCACAAAGGACTTGCCACCCAGCATCGAGAGCCACAGCGTGTTCAGACCGCAGTTCACAATCAGTTTTACCAGAAATTCGGCAATGAAAATGCGCCATACCCTGACGGGCTTCCTGTGCAGGATGAAACCGTATATGACGCCGGCAACCATGACATTGAACGTATAGCCAAAGAAAAAGGCGCCTCCGTCAGGCTTTAGGAAGTATTTCAGGATGTCAAGCACAGCCCCGAAGACTGCCCCGACAAACGGCCCAAACATATACTCGACAATGCGGTTCGGATAACCGGAGAAACCGATGCGGATATTGGGCGTGATATAGATGGAAGTGGTGTAGTTCAGGACAATGGCAAGCGCCGCCATCAGTCCGCAGAGGGTGAGATTCCGGGTGACCGTGAGCTCCTTCATGGAGTCCAGATAGTGTTTCTTCAATTTTTGCATAAAAAAACCTCCTTTATGCAGCAGCCTGAAACTACACAAATGAGACTTTCAAACAAGGCATTCGAAAAAGAACATTCGACACTGACCTCAAAGATATCAAATATGTAGCAGCGGGATGCGAACCTCGTACCGCAAAACAAACTGTTTTTTCGTCCCTGTGACAACTCCCTGTTCACAAGGCACTTAACGCACGCGATTCTACTCTGCAATGAATCAAAGTAAATTGTTACACGCGGCATAATCAAATGCCGCTAATGGCACTATACACTATATGGCTGCATTTGTAAAGAAAAAAATCAATGGCAGAGCCGAAGGCTGAACTGTTACGACGGTACAGCCATAACGGCACATTACACTTGTGAAATAAGAACGGATTGTGTATACTAAAAATATCGGAAAAGTTCTGTAATAGTTCAGCATTCATGCTGGAACGAAGGATTTTTGTGGATTTATTGTCGGATAAGGAGGTATGCGATATGACAATGGCACAGTTTTCAAGGGATGAAATATTAATATATCAGGGACACACGAGTTATAAATAAGGAGCTGTCAAATAACGCAAGGATAAAATATGGAAAAAGGAAGTCGGAAATGAATTCATATATGAATACACAGTTATTGGTCGTAACAGCAGTTGTGGCCGTCATTGCGCTGACTGCCGTGGCAGGCGTCCTGCTTTGCAGGCAGTTTCGCAGAAATGCCAGGACAAGGGAACTGGACGAGATGGACGGCTTCGACTTTGAATATTACTGCGCGGATTTGCTTTCAGCCAGTGGATTTGTTGACGTGCAGGTCACAAGGAGCAGCGGTGACTACGGAATTGACATTCTTGCGGAGAAGGATGGCGTCACCTATGCCATACAGTGCAAGCGCTACACAGGGCTTGTCGGCGTGAAGGCAGTGCAGGAGGCTTACGCAGGGCGCGACTACTATGACAGGATGGTTGGTGCAGTGCTGACAAACCAGTATTTTACAAAACCTGCAGTGCAGGCGGCGCGCAAGCTGAAAATACTTTTGTGGGACAGGGATTACCTGCAGGCGATGGAAGAATAAGCCACAAGCCGGAAAGGGAAGGAATATGGATTCGGAAGATATTTTATGGAAAAAGCGGTTAGGGGAGCTTGCTGACAAGGCGTACAATAACAGCCAGTACCTGTTTACGGGATTTTTGTCCGCATCGGAGCTTGATATCTACTATCAGATGGAGCGCGAACTTTCTTATGCCGCCGTCACGGCATTTGGGGGGACGGCAGACTGCGAGCGGGTGATGCTGCGCTTCGGCAGTGAGGAGCTATGCGGGTATGAGGAGCGTTTTCCGATAGCGTGTATTGAGATTGCACCGCTGGTTGAAAAATTTGGCGAGGAGCTGAGCCACAGGGATTACCTTGGTGCGCTGATGAACCTTGGCATTGAGCGCAGTACGTTAGGCGACATTGTGATTGCAGGCAAACATGCATTCCTGTTCTGCGCGGAGAAAATGGCGCCCTATATCCTCGATAACCTGAACAAGGTGCGTCATACCAATGTAAACTGCCGGATTGCAGAAAAGATACCGGAATCAACCATCACGCATTTCGAACGAAGGACTGTACAGGTCAGCGCGGCGCGAGCCGACAGCATTATATCCAAAGTCTACAATCTGTCAAGAAGCGGCAGTGTCGACCTGTTCCGGGCAAAAAAGGTGCTGATTAACGGAAGGGTGAATGAAAATAATGCGGGTCAGTTAAAGCCTGGGGAAACCGTTTCCGTGCGGGGATTCGGGCGATTCCGTTTTGTGGAAATATCGGGTGAGACGCGCAAGGGAAAGCTGAATGCCGCGGTTGATGTTTTTTGTTAGATAAAATTTTTCTGAATATTAAAATTCTCCATTGATTTATTTTTTAATCGTGATATGATAGTGCTTCAAGAACAAAAAGACATCATATTGCGGAGGATTAAATTATGGAAAAACAGGCAGTTTTCAGTATGACAGAGGGAAGCCCGGTAAAGCTTCTTATCAAATTCACAATCCCAATGCTGATTGGAAACCTTTTTCAGCAGTTTTACAACATGGTAGACTCAATCGTGGTCGGGCGCTTTGTCGGACCAAACGCGCTGGCGGCAGTCGGCGCAACCGGCTCCCTGAACTTCCTGTTTTTTGCGATGAGCTTTGGCATTGCGGCAGGCGTGGGTGTCGTAGTGTCCCAGTACTTTGGCGCGGACAGGATGGACATGGTTGAGAAAAGCATTATCAATGGCATGTATCTGCTGGCGGTAGTTTCGCTTTTTATGGGTATCATAGGTGTTGCCACGGCGCGGTGGGTGCTTGTGGCACTCAACACGCCGGATGTGATTCTTGATGATGCGGTTATCTATATGAGGGTATCCTGCGCGGGTATTCTGGCAATCGCGGCATACAATGGTGTGGCATCGGTGCTGCGTGCACTGGGCGATTCCAAGACACCGCTGTATTTTATGGTGCTTTCGTGTTTTATCAACATTGGCCTTGACCTCCTGTTCGTCATCGAATACGGATGGTCTGTTTTTGGGGTGGCGCTGGCGACGGTCATTGCACAGCTCGTGGCAGCCATCGGCGCATTTATCTATGCCCTGCGCAAAATTTCATGTTTTCGCGTGAAAAAGGAGAACAGGTCTGTACGCGGTGACATTATACGGCGGTGTTTTGTGCTCGGGATGCCGATTGCGTTCCAGAATGCGCTGATTGCGTTTTCATGCATTTTCCTTCAGCGGATTGTCAACGGATTCGGGGAGAGCGTGGTTGCAGCCAACACTGCGCTCGGACGCATCGAGCAGCTGGTGCAGCAGCCATACAATTCCCTGGGTACAGCGCTTACGACATATACGGGGCAGAATATCGGCGCCGGAAAGATAGACAGGGTAAAGCAGGGGTATAAGGCAGGGTTTAAGAGCGTTGTGGTTGTCAGCATCGTCATGCTGATACCCTGCCAGCTGTTCGGGGAAACCATTGTCAGCATTTTTGTGACAGATCCCGAGGTCATTGCCATCGGTGCGAAAGGGCTTTCGATTACGAGCTTTTTCTACTTCTTCCTCGGCATGATTTATGTTGCAAGGAGCGTCCTCAACGGTGTGGGAGACGCTGCGTTTGCCATGGTTAACGGGCTGATGGAAGTGGCAGGGCGCGTCGGGTTTGCCGTCCCGCTCACAAAGATTCCGTTTATCGGTGTATGGGGTATCTTTTTTACCACCGGATTTACATGGGCGCTGACAGGGCTTGTCACCATGGCACGCTACCATAAGGGCAGATGGGTGTTCAAGGTGACGACAACAAAATACTAAAATAGTTTAGGAATGAGTAAACAAAAATCTTGCAATATTCGGCTTTGGTGTTATACTTATAGATATAGGAATAAGGGACTTTTCATGAGTATACTTGAAGATGCTGTATTAGGAGGTATAACAAATGGGACTTGACGGGAAAAACGCTATTGAAAGCGGCAGGACGGCACTTGGCATTGAGTTTGGCTCGACCAGAATCAAGGCGGTACTGATTGACGAAGACCATGGGGTGCTTGCCATTGGCAACCATGACTGGGAAAACCAGCTGGTGAACAATATCTGGACCTACAGCCTTGATGCAATCTGGAGTGGCCTGCAGGATTGCTACCAGGACCTGGCGGCACAGGTAAAAAAGCAGTACGGAACGGAAATCAGGACACTCGGCTCCATCGGTTTCAGCGCCATGATGCACGGCTACATGGCATTTGACAAAAACGGGGAGCTTCTGGTGCCTTTCCGGACATGGCGGAATACGATAACACAGGAGGCGAGTGAGAAGCTCACGGCGCTTTTTGACTATCATATCCCGCAGAGATGGAGCATTGCACATCTGTACCAGGCAATTCTTAACGAGGAAGAACACGTAGGAAATGTGGATTTTTTTACGACACTTGCAGGCTATATCCACTGGCAGTTAAGCGGTGAGAAGGTGCTCGGCGTGGGCGAGGCATCAGGCATGTTCCCTGTCGACATCGAAACCAAGGACTTTAACAGGCGGATGACTGCCCAGTTTGACGAGCTCGTGGCAGATAAGAATTTTGCGTGGAAGCTTGGGGACATTATGCCAAAGGTACTGGTTTCCGGCGACAGGGGCGGCACACTGACGGAGGCGGGTGCGAAGCTCCTTGATGTGACAGGCACATTGCAGGCAGGGATTCCGATGTGTCCGCCCGAGGGCGATGCGGGTACCGGCATGGTGGCGACAAACAGTGTGGCGCAGCGCACGGGCAATATCTCTGCGGGCACTTCTGTGTTTGCCATGGCAGTTCTCGAGAAGGATTTGTCAAAATCCTATGACGCGCTTGACCTTGTGACGACACCGGACGGAAGCCTTGTAGCGATGGTGCACTGTAACAATTGTACTTCGGACTTAAATGCGTGGGTCAATATTTTTAAGGAATTCCAGGAGTCCATGGGACAGAAGGTGGATATGAATGAACTCTATGGAACGCTTTACAGGAAGGCACTCGAGGGAGATGCCGACTGTGGCGGGCTGCTGGCATACGGCTATTTTTCAGGCGAGCATGTGACCGGATTTGAGGAAGGAAGACCTTTGTTTGTGCGGACACCGGATGCAAAGTTTAACCTTGCCAACTTTATGCGCGTCAATCTCTTCACGGCGCTTGGCGCGATTAAAATCGGCATGGACATTCTGTTCAAGCAGGAGCATGTCACGCTGGATGAGCTTCTCGGACACGGCGGCCTGTTTAAGACAGAGGGTGTCGGGCAGAAGGTGGTTGCTGCTGCCGTTAACGTGCCGGTTTCTGTCATGAAGACAGCAGGCGAGGGCGGTGCATGGGGCATTGCGGTGCTTGCAAACTACATGATGAAAAAAGGTGCGGACGAGTCCTTGAGTGATTATCTTGGCAACAGGGTGTTTGCCGGCGAGGAGTCCGTGCGCATGGAACCGGATGCAAAGGACGTGGAGGGCTTTGAAGCCTTTATCGAGCGGTATAAGAAAGGACTTGCAATCGAGCGCGCGGCAGTAGATACCATGTGAAAGACAGGAGGACTGTGGAATGTTAGAGGAATTAAAGAAAAAAGTATATGAAGCCAACATGGACCTTCCCAAATACGGACTTGTCACGTTCACATGGGGAAATGTAAGTGCAATTGACCGTGAGAGCGGACTGTTTGTCATCAAGCCAAGCGGCGTTGATTACGATTTGTTAAAACCCGAGGACATGGTAGTCATGGACTTGGACGGCAACAAGGTGGAGGGGAAATATAATCCATCGTCAGATACGCCGACACACCTGGAACTGTATAAGGCATTTCCTGAAGTGGGCGGAATCGTACATACACATAGCACCTATGCCACAAGCTGGGCACAGTCAGGGAGAGCCATTCCTTGCTATGGGACGACACATGCGGATTATATGTATGGCGAAATTCCCTGTGCGCGTGTGCTGACACAGGAGGAGATTGATGACGGCTATGAAAAAAATACGGGTACTTTGATTATAGAGACATTTAAGGACAAAGACCCGATGGCAGTTCCTGCGGTGCTCTGCAAGAACCATGGACCATTTGCGTGGGGCAAGGATGCAAAGGAGGCAGTGCACAATGCGGTTGTCCTCGAGGAGGTTGCGAAGATGGCGCTTTTCACGGAGCAGTTAAAGCCCGGCGTCGAACCTGCGCCACAGCGCATTCAGGATAAGCATTATTATAGAAAGCATGGTGCCAATGCTTATTATGGAAATAAGGTTGAATAAACAGGCATGCAGGTATCATGTTACTGGAACGGCGTGAATAGTCAAATAATTCAGGTATATGTATGCAATTTTTGTGTTTACGGATGTTCCCCAATATGGTAAATTGATAGAGGTATTGTTAAATGATGAAATAGGGCACAGCAAGCCCCGTAAGGAGGAAAAGGAATGACAAATTTAGAGCTTCAGAAAATGGCGAATGAAGTTCGTAAAGGTATCGTGAGTGGTGTACATGCTGCCAAGGCAGGGCATCCCGGCGGATCATTATCTGCGGCGGATATTTTTACTTACCTGTATTTTGAGGAGATGAACATTGACCCTGAGGAGCCGAAAAAGGCGGACAGGGATCGTTTTGTGCTTTCAAAGGGGCATACGGCTCCCGGACTGTATTCGACGCTTGCCAACCGCGGATATTTTCCGGTTGCGGATCTTCTGACACTGAGAAAGCTGGGCTCATATTTACAGGGACATCCCTGTATGCAGCATGTTCCGGGAGTTGATATGTCTTCCGGATCGCTTGGACAGGGAATTTCTGTCGCATGCGGCATGGCGCTTGGCGCAAAGATGTCAAACGCTGGTTACAGGGTATATACACTGCTTGGCGATGGCGAGATTCAGGAGGGACAGGTCTGGGAGGCAGCCATGTTTGCAGGGCATAGAAAACTTGACAACCTCTGCGTGATTGTGGACAATAACGGATTGCAGATTGACGGCAGGATTGAGGATGTATGTTCACCATACCCCATTGACAAGAAGTTTGAGGCATTCAATTTCCACGTAATCAACCTTGACGACGCACATGACTTTGACAAGATTCGTGCGGCGTTTAAAGAGGCAAGGGAGACAAAGGGAATGCCGACGGCAATCATTGCCCACTCGTTAAAAGGAAAGGGCGTATCATTTATGGAAGGCAATGCCGACTGGCATGGCAAGGCTCCTAACGATGAGGAGTACGCCGTTGCAATGGCAGACCTGGAGAAAATAGGGGAAAGTTTATAGGAAGCGGCAAAATAAAATAGGCGTTCTTCATGATGGAAAAACAGGAGGTAAATGATGTCAGAAGTAAAAAAGATAGCGACAAGGGAGAGCTATGGAAATGCTCTCGTTGAAATAGGTAAGGAAAATCCCAATCTGGTAGTGCTTGATGCCGACCTTGCAGCGGCGACCAAGACGGGCGTGTTCAAGAAGGCATTTCCGGAAAGACATATTGACTGCGGTATTGCGGAGTGCAACATGACAGGCGTGGCAGCGGGATTGTCGCTTGCTGGAAAAATTCCGTTTATGAGTTCCTTTGCGATGTTTGCAGCAGGCCGTGCCTTTGAGCAGGTTCGCAATTCTATCGGATACCCACACTTAAATGTAAAGATTGGTGCGACACATGCGGGAATTACGGTAGGCGAGGACGGCGCTTCCCACCAGTGCAACGAGGATATTGCGCTGATGCGCACAATTCCCGGGATGGTTGTAATGTGCCCTGCCGATGATGTTGAGGCGAAGGCAGCAGTGCGTGCGGCAGTGGAATATGAGGGACCTGTGTATATCCGTTTCGGACGTGCGGCAGTGCCCGTAATCAATGACAGGCCGGATTACAAGTTTGAGATTGGAAAAGGAACGGTCGTAAGGGAAGGAACGGATGTCACTATTGTGGCGACCGGAATCTGTGTAGATTCTGCGCTTGGTGCGGCAGAGATGCTTGCAAAAGACGGAATCAGTGCCGAGGTTATCAATATCTGTACGATTAAGCCGCTGGACGAGGAGCTTATCATCCAGTCAGCAAAGAAGACAGGCAAGGTCGTGACAGCCGAGGAGCATTCCGTGATTGGCGGTCTGGGGAGTGCGGTCTGCGATGCGCTTTGCAAGTCATGCCCGACACCTGTTTATAAGATTGGCATGCAGGACACGTTCGGCGAGTCCGGCTCTGCGGCGGCACTGATAGAGAAGTACAAGCTTGACGCAAAAGGCGTATATGAACAGGTTAAAGGCTTTGTTGGGAAATAAAATAAGAGAGTAGGAAAAATCATCCGAGCGGTTCGGATGATTTTTTCAAAATAATATAAAATGGGAGGGGATCATATTGGAGCAGAAAAGAAAGGAAACAGCAGTAGTCTACAAGCAGCAGGAGATTGCAACGGAAATATATGATATGTGGATTACCACGTCGCTTGCCGCGCAGGCAAAACCGGGGCAGTTTATCAGCGTTTACACACATGACAAGTCGGCACTTCTGCCACGTCCCATCAGCATCTGCGAGACGGACAGGGAAAATGGCAGACTCCGGATTGTGTACCGTGTGGCAGGAAAGGGAACGGCAGAATTTTCACGCTACAAGGCAGGGCGCCATATCGATATCCTTGGCACGCTTGGAAACGGATTTCCGCTGGAAAAGGCAAAGGGAAAAAAGGTGTTTCTGATGGGAGGCGGCATTGGCATTCCACCCATGCTTGAGCTTGCAAAAGCAATTGCGAACAATGCGGGAAATGAAGGGCAGGCGGCATCTGTTGATATCATTGTCGGATACCGTGACAAGGAGCTCTTTTTGGCAGAGGACTTGTCCCAATACGGAAAAGTGCACATTGCCACGGAGGATGGCAGCGCGGGCACAAAGGGCAATGTCATGGATGCGATTGCGGCAGAGGGGCTTGAGGCGGATGTGATTTTTGCATGCGGCCCGATGCCGATGCTGCGCGCGATTAAGAAGTATGCCACAGAAAAGGGCATGGAAGCATATATATCACTTGAGGAGAGAATGGCATGCGGGGTCGGCGCCTGCCTTGGATGTGTCGTAAAGACAAGGGAAGTCGACCACCATTCACATGTAAACAACGCGCGAATCTGTACCGATGGCCCGGTCTATGCGGCGCAGGATGTCGAGATATAGAAAGGAGATGGGATGAATATGTTCAATACGCAGATAACGATAGCCGGCGTAACATTTAAAAATCCGGTAATGACAGCTTCAGGGACATTTGGCTCCGGCATGGAGTATTCGGAGTTTGTGGACTTAAACAGTCTCGGCGCAGTCGTGACAAAAGGCGTTGCCAATGTGCCGTGGGAGGGGAATCCCACGCCGAGGGTCCAGGAGACCTATGGGGGAATGCTCAATGCCATCGGACTGCAGAATCCCGGAATTGACGTGTTTATCGAGCGGGATATTCCGTTTCTGAGGCAGTATGACACGCGGATTATCGTCAATGTGTGCGGACGCAGCGCGTCCGATTATGTCGAAGTGGTGGAAAAGCTTGCTGACCAGCCTGTCGATATGCTCGAAATCAACGTCTCCTGCCCCAATGTCAAGCATGGGGGAATTGCGTTCGGGCAGGATCCAAAGTGCCTGTTTGACATTACAAAAGAGATTAAGGCAAAGGCAAGACAGCCCATCATCATGAAGCTGTCCCCTAATGTCACGGATATTGCGGAGATGGCAAAAGCGGCAGAAGCGGCAGGCAGTGATGCCATTTCCCTGATTAATACCATCACCGGCATGAAGATTGACATCCATAAGCGGACATTTGCACTGGCAAACAAGACAGGAGGGCTTTCGGGACCTGCAATCAAGCCGGTAGCGGTGCGCATGGTCTATCAGGCGGCAAATGCGGTGAAAATACCGGTCATTGGCATGGGCGGCATCGCAAATGCGGAGGATGCCATCGAGTTCATGCTTGCAGGTGCGACAGGCATTGCAGTCGGCGCCATGAATTTTGTAAATCCCTATACGACGGCTGAGGTTGTAAAGGGCATTGAGGCGTACATGCACCGGTATCACATTGAGAATATAAGCGATATTATCGGGACGGTGAAATAAAGGAACGGCAAAAGTCATAAACAGCCCATTGTGCACATACATTTTATTATCATTATTTCAATAAAATGTATATGACAAATTTATGCGACAGCATGAGTTGGAAGGTGCAGGAATGGGGGTCAAATGGAGCTTTTGAAGAAGAATATTCATACAGAACGGATAAAGTCAAAGGCGCTTTTGCAGGTGCCATTGGAGATGGACATCAATGTGCCGGATGTGAAGCCGGATGTGGCAAAGGTGATATACGACTGTGGAAAAATCAAGGTGGATGAAATCAAGACAGGCATGAACAAAATCTGGGTAAAGGGCTGCCTGTGCTACCAGATATTGTACCGGACGGATGGGGAGGACAGGACGCTTGCGGGCATGGACGGGGAAGTGCCATTTATGGAGGAGATTTATCTCGACAAGCTTGATGGGCAGGACAGGGTAATCTGCAAGACCAATTTAGAAGACATGCGCGTGCATATTATCAATTCAAGGAAGCTCAGCATCCAGTCCGTGATTTCCCTGGAGCCGCGGGTTGAGGAGAGCATATCGGAGGAGCTTTGTGTGGAGCTCGACCACACTGGAAACGGTGAGGCCGGAAAGAATCTTGAATCAAGGCTTGAATATAGAAAAAAGAGCCTTGATTTCCTTGAAACCATTGTCAAAAAGAGAGACCTGATGCGCATCCATGAGGAAACGCATCTGCCTGCGGGAATGCCGGATATCGGGGTGACACTCTGGAAGAATGCCCAAATCAGCAGTATCAGCTTCCGGCCGATGGATGAAAAAATGGGCATAACCGGGGAGATAAGTATTTTTATCGTATACCGCGAGGACGCGACTGACAAGGTAAACTGGTATGAGACAATGATTCCTTTTAACGGAAGCGTCGAGTGCCAGAACAGCCGGGAGGGCATGATTGCTGATGTGTCATATGAGGTAGGACATGAGGAAATCACCATCAGGGAGGATTCGGACGGGGAACTCCGGCTGATTGGGATGGAGATGACCATTGAGCTGGAAATCAAGCTGTACGAGCGGGAGAACACTTCCATCGTGGCGGATGTGTACGGAGTGAGCTGTGAGGTGCAGACGGAAATTGACACCAGACAGTTCCGTGACCTGTGCATGGAGCTTGACACGGAGGAAAAGCTTACGCGCAGTATCAAGTTAGAGGATGCGGAGCCAAAGATTTTACAGGTCTGCCACTGTGATGCGCAGGCGAAGCTTCAGGAGGCAGTCTTCCAGGATAACCAGGTAAACCTTTCCGGGGAAATTGACCTGCAGGTGCTCTATGCCTCAAATGAAGAAGGGGCAGGGCTGTACCCGGTCAAGTCTGTCGTGCCGTTCGAGGTCGTAAAGGAGCTTCCGGAGATAGGCGAAGGAGAGATGGAGCAGTGCTCCGTGTCTGTCCAGATACCCCAGCAGACGGTGAGCATCAAGGACAGCTCACAGCTTGAGTGGCGGGGCAGCATGAATATTAAAATGCTCCTGTACAGTACAAAGAGCGCGGACATTCTCACGGATTTAAATATTGCGCCAATCAATGCGGATGTCCTTGAAAAACTTCCGGGGTTTGCGATATACTATGTGAAACCGGGAGATTCGCTCTGGCAGATTGGCAAGAAATATTATGTGAGTGTTGAGCGCATCAAGGAAATGAATAACCTGACAACCGACGAAATCAAGCCAGGGGATAAGTTATTGATAGTAAAATAATTATTCGTGCATAAAAAAGGAATACCATTTGCCGTCGCGTGTTTTTATGCAGGGTACGGTGTAACTCCGTAAAGGAGGCTGCACCGTATCATTTGCAAAGCACCTTTTCAATTTTTTGGTTAATACAAATTGTTTGTTTTTCAATTTCTTTCGGCACTATCGCCTCGCCGTGGTTAATACAGGCATAAGTTGCGTGGCTGTTCTGTGCAGCCATTTGCCAGAATGGATATTTGATAATGGCAGGCGTATTGGCACCAACGCCAAGTATGCGGCAGCGAGCCGCTATGAGGACTTTATCAGGCGGCATAAAAACTTGCATATTTTGTATATATTTTCTTCTCTCATGCTGTGTCATCTTCTTATCCTTTCCGTGCAACTGCTTTCTGCGGACAGCCTGTGAAACACAGGTAACGAACGGGACTGCCGTACCGACAGTCCCGCCACCGTATTAGGCAAAGAAAAATCCTGCCGTCATATCCAGATAGTTCTGGCCGCTGTATGCGGGGTACTCTTTCTGTACCTCTGCCTTAAAGGTGTCAGCATCTGCGCAACCTGCTGCAACCTTTTTCAGATTTTCAAGGTAGTCAATTTTCGTTTGTGCGTCTTTCAAGTCCCCCGGTGTGTAGTGTGAGGTCAGAATAACAAAAATTAGCAAAGGAATTGCCTGCCTGTCCTTTACGCTATGTGGAATTGGGGCGAGGGATATAAAGCCTCCATGAATTGAGAAATGACGGGGCTGTAAAGAGTTAGAAATTGGAGTATCAGGTTGATATTCTTGTATTTTGACAGAAAGAAAGCCAGCGTAAAAAGCACTTCTGCTTCCAACGCTGGCTTTTGCCTTTGCCAATGTCCGTAAAGCTGTATTTTCTGGCTGCCTCCTTATCGGGCATTAGCATTTACTGGTATTCCTTTTTGGATGCGTATTTATTTTGCAACAACTGTTCCGTCTTCTGTCGTGGTTACGGTATTGTCCTTGTCCGTCTTGTCTACGCTCATATCCTTATCAGTCTCCTTCGGCTTCATCAGGCTGTCAAACTTCTCAAGCACTGCATCGTATGTCCTCTTGGAAATATCGGGAAGCTTGCCGCCCCATGTCTTCTCTGCCTGCTTGTAGCCCTTAAGGAATGCATCACGCATTTTTTCAAGCTGCTTCTGGTCGTCGCCTGCAAGTGCAGTCGCAAACGATACGATACGGTCGGAAGTCTGCTTCACGCCCCAGTAGCCATCCTCGGAAATTGCTTCCTGTGCTTTCTTCTGCGTTGCGGCGTCAACCGTGAAATTTCCTTTTGAGAGGAACTGCCAGATATTGTTTGCCTGACCAAATGTATTGGTCTGTGTATTGAGCATGTTATGTACGAGATCGGTCAGCTGTGACTGGCGTTTTTCCTGATCTGCCTTGAGCTGTGCCACGATGGCTTTCCTGTCATCCTCTGAAAGCTTTGACTTGTCATAGACAGCAGCAGCTTCTTCCTTTTTCACGCCGGCATCTGTCTTCGAGGTATCTACCTTGGAAGACTCTGTCTTTTTTTCTGCTTCCACAGCACTGGCTGCTGTGTAGGCCTCTGACACATTACTATTTCCTATTCCTGATAAACTCATATGGTATCCCTTCCCTTTCTAAAAATAAAATAATCCCATCCATGGCAACCGACCAGGGGCATGGATGCGGCCACACTGGTTTTACTTTTATATCGTCATTATAGCATAGAAACTTTAGCATAAACAATGAAAAAAGAGTTAAATCCTACAAATATTTGGAAATTTTATTGAAGAGGAAAAATGTATATATATTTCAAAAAAATACAAATAATCGTAAAATTTGCACAATAAAATATTGAAAACAATATAGTAATGTGGTATAAATATATATATCAACGAGTAGATATGGAGATAGGGGTAACAGTTCAGTCTAGGACTTTGCACTGCGCTGCAAAGTCCGTAAGTATGTGTAGTGGCTGAGATGCATCAAGGCATCGCGAAGCGATTTTGCATGGCTTGATGCCTGTAACAGGAAGCCGAAGGATGAACTGTTACAGAAAGGGGCTTCACTATTCGTTATTCTTTTGGAATACACAGAAAAATACAAAAAAGAAAAACAGAAAAACTTGTGTAAAAGGAGGAAGTTCATATGGAATATATGAATGGAAAGGGCGCAGCCCAGCTGGTGACAAGCTACATAGAGAGTGAAATGTCAGAGTGCAGGAAGGTGACAGAGAAGGAATTAAGTGTAGGCGGTATCGCGCCGGAGGCCAGGGCTGCATTCAACAGGAAACCATATTGTGGGTATACATCAGTTAATTTGAAAAACCGTCCTGTCTTGCGATAATGATGTATAATCCGCGCAGGGTGGGAAATAATGAACTGTGGGACAGGAGTCTGTACCGGAAATAAATAAAGCCGTCTTTTTGCGTGACTTGAATGCAGGGAATCTGCCACCAGCTGGCACTGTAAGGCAGGTTGCGCGGATTGACATAAATTAAAGTGAAAAGCATCACCTGGATAAAAAATGATTCAGGGGATGTTTTTTCTTGGCATTTTCTTAAATTTTGTTTAAGATTGCCAAGTTTGCTTGACAACAAAAAATGCCTGTGCTAAAGTTTGCATAAATTTTTTTGGGGGAATACCGTGAAAAATAATTTTTTCACAGGGCGAATTTGTGCTTATGCCAAAATTCGCAGACTTTGGCAAGAATGGAGGATTATTATGAAAGTATTTTTGAAAGGCTTATTGTATGTGCCTTGTATTGGCCTGATTGCATTCTACCTTTATGTGATTGCCCTGGGGTTTTACCCACAGGTATCGGAGCAGTATCGCGCGTATTATATTGACCATTCTGTCTCCATGTGGCAGGGATAACCAGTTTCAGCGAATGCATTAGGGGGGATTTTATGAAAAAGACAGGGCGGCGCACAGGGGAGAACATAAAAACTGCCGCAACCGTATTTTTAATTTTTGTGCTGTCACGGCTGCTGCTTACGTTTGTGGCATGTGCATACAATTATATGACGCAGGGATATGCCAAGACATGGGATTTGCTGTACAAGTTCGATGCGCTCTGGTATGTGGACATAGCAGAAAATGGGTACCAGTCTGTGCCGAACAGTGTCACCGGATACGCCAATTATGCATTTTATCCGTTTTATCCAATTGTGCTTCGATTCATGAAGTGCATTCTGCCAGACCGATTTACGACGAATCAGATTGGCGTGATAGTGTCGAACCTGTGCACGCTGATAGCCGGATATGTGGCTGTTCAGACAGTCCGCAGAAAATATGCGGAGGATAAGGGGTATTTTATCGCATTTCTTATCTTCTTCGCACCGCATACAATATATTTTTCCATGACGTACACGGAAGCGATGTTTTTGATGTTTACGGCATTGTTTTTTTATTGCTGTGGGCGAAAGCATTTTTTTCTGGCGTCAGTTGCTGCCTTTTTTGCCGCGTTTACCAGAATTGCCGGAGTTTTTCTGGTATTTTCACTTCTGCTGTTTCAGTATGAGGCGGAGTACGGCTGGAGTGTGAGCAGGTCTAAGCTGTCAGGATTTATAAAGGGCATTTTTGCCCGTCCGCTCCGCCTGCTTGGGCTGCTTATCTGTCCGCTGGGGATATTTGGTTATTTTTATTACCTGTACCGGCTTGTGGGAGATGTCTGGGCAAGCGCGCATATCCAGGTGGCATGGCACAATTCCTATGGCAGCGTGCTGCGTACCTTGTTTTATAATCTACTGGATTCGGGAAGTGGGACGTCCTCACAGTACTGGGCGCTGTATGCCATATTTGGCATCACAATGTTTGCCTATCTGTGTTACAAAAAGGAATTTGCCGCGGCAATCTTTGGATTTCTTGCAGTCGGAATTTCGCTGAGAACGGATGCAATTGCGATAGCAAGGTATATTATGGGAAATTTTTCGGTTTATATTGCGTTGTACGAGCTGCTCCGAAACAGGCAGCAGGCGAAAACAGTGGTCATGAGTACCAGCATAATTGTGACAGGGCTCATGTATTATATGTGGTTTGCCGGAGAGTGCTACTTTATTTTTTAAGGCGTTCCGCACAAAACAGGATGACAAAGGCGATAAAAAAACAGTAAGCCAGGTAATTTATCGGTGCGAGCGGCACGCTGTAGCGGAAGGATGCCCGCAGCACGGAATCCGCAAGGGGAAGGCCGCCATAAGTGAGTTTCCTGCCCTGCTCCTCCGTATTTGCGGCAATCATGGTTGGATAAAATGAGATGGCAGGGCCATCGTCAGCCGTGTCGACGGCTTCGAGTGATAGGGTATAGGTACTTCCGGGTATCACTGTGATGTCATCTGCAATGGATGTCATTCCATACTCGGGAAGCTCCGATAGTGCAAGCTGGTTTTCGTAAGCAATTCCGGTATCCGGGCCGGATATGGATATGTGCAGATATCCCTGTGCCCTGCTGCATGAGAGGGCATTGATATAAATTTCAATGTTTTTTATCATTTCATACTGGGGAACAAACTGCTGCGACAGGATGCGCCCGCCGGCGATGCTTGGGACAGGCTGTTCGTAGGAGACATTGTTTTCTGACAGTATTGTTGTCCGTATCAAATGTGGAGCCGCGCAGAGGAACGCGATGATGGCTGCTGTCGTAAGCGCGGCGCTGATGATATATATTTTTTTCACAGGAAACTCCTTTCATGGTTTTTTGCAAATCTTATATAATATGAAGTCATTCTGTTCTATGCCGAGTGTGGCGATATACTTCTTGACAAGTCCGTGCTTTTCCAGCGTGACATCGGAAAGCCATGGGCTGACGCAGCTGTCAAGATACCAAATCCTGTCAAATTGAGATGAAAAATCCATATTGTCCATAAAACGCAGCTTGTCAGAGCCAAAATAGCATTCATAGATAAACCCATACTCCTGGTTGTTATACAGGATGATGTCGTCCGGGGTTCTGTTTTCATCCATGTAGCGGAGGAACTCGTCCGTGTGTGTGCTGCGGTATTCTGACAGATAGTTGGTATAGTAGGAATTTCCAATCATCACAGTCAGAAATATGCCAAGCAGGACAATGGTGGCACGGCTGTGCAGCATACCGCCAAGACGGACGGCAAGAAACAGGGCGGTAATCCCCATGCAGGGAATCAGGTAACGCGCAATGAAAAAGGGTGTAAGCATGACAGATATCAGTATTCCTGCCAGGGCTGTAAAAACCGGTACGAGAATCAGTACAGCCACAAAATATTCTTCCCTGCGGGAATGCTTGCACAAGAAGATGGCAATGAGAAACAGAATCGCAAACATGACTGCCGTATAGGGAAGCCGGGAACCGAAGAGGTCGTCGAAATATCCCGCGATTGTGTCAATGGTGACCGGGGGAATCCAGTAATTTCCGATGCGGCTTCCTGTCTGGCGCAGCAGCGTGGGAAGCCACGGAATAAAGCAGATACCGGAAACAGTTCCCGAGATGAACCAGCGGACAGGAAATGCCCGTTTCCGGACAGCCAGGGTGATTCCGAGAAGTACATAGATTATCATGGCGCTAATCATGGCAAAGTTATGGGTATAGCAGGCACATATGGAGGACAGCGTGAGGGTATGCCAGTGTACGAAGGTGTCCCGCGTGAGGGCGCCATAGGCGGAAAGCCCCATAAGCGTTATAAAGAATATGCACCAGCTGTACATTCTTATCTGTACGCCATACTCCATGACGCATGGAATGGCATTTAGAAAAACAAGAAACAGGAGTGCGCGTTTCATTCCAAACCATGGTCTGATGTGGGTGACTGACAGAGCCATCGTGAGGGTCATAGGAAGGATGCTTACCATTTTATAAATCTGGAAACTGGAGCCAAACAGTGATATGAAGATTTTGACGATAATATAATACAAGGGCGGGTGTACGTCGACGGCTGTTTTATGGATAATGCCAAACAGGCTGTTCTTGCGGGTCAGCTCGATGGTGAATGCCTCGTCCGTCCAGATATTCTGGTTGAAAATCAGCGAAATGTACAGAACCGTAAAAAGGCTGGCCACCACAATCAGTATCATATTTGATTTTGTTTTGGCTGTATTTGTCATTGATGCATAAACTCCTTTTTTGTGACATGAAGATTTTGTGCGGATTCAAATGTGTGCGAAGTCCCGAGAACTTGCAAACAACAATATTGTACCACGATTTTCATATTTATACAAAGTATTGTGGAAAAGAATTGTGTTATATGATAATATATAGGTAGTGTTTACACAGGACTTGGCGGTTATGGCAGAATACAAAATAATAGGAAAGGCAAAAGTAATTATTTTAAAATAGTTACAGGAGTAAGAAGATGGCAAGTGTTAGTATCGAAAGAGTGATTGAAAAATTCAGTCTCAAAAATCTCACGCCGCAGATTGATGTGGAGAACATCAAGATTCACCAGCCTGACATCAACAGGCCGGCGCTTCAGCTGGCAGGCTATTTTGAGCATTTTGAGGAGACGAGACCCCAGATTATCGGGTTTGTCGAATACTCATATATGGAAAATCTTTCTGATAAAAAGAAAAAAGAGGTATATCCGCAGGTTATTTCCGAGAAGACCCCCTGCATTATTTTCTGCAGGGATTTATATCCTGACGAGCTGTTTATGAAAACGGCGCTCAAGAACAACGTCCCGCTTCTGATAACGGAGAAATCGACATCCGCGTTTATGGCAGAAATCATCCGCTGGCTCAACGTCAAGCTGGCTCCCTGTATCTCTGTGCATGGTGTGCTTGTGGATGTGTACGGTGAAGGTGTCCTGATAACAGGGGAGAGCGGCATCGGAAAGAGCGAGGCGGCGCTGGAGCTGATAAAAAGGGGGCACCGCCTGGTGTCGGATGATGTTGTGGAAATCAGAAAGGTGAGTGATGACACCCTGATTGGCTCTGCGCCGGATATCACACGGCATTTCATTGAGCTGCGCGGTATCGGGATTATTGATGTAAAGACACTCTATGGTGTGCAGAGCGTTATGGACACCACGAACATCAACCTTGTAATCCGCCTCGAGGACTGGGATAAGGAGAAGAAGTACGACAGGCTCGGGCTTGAGGAAAACTATACGGAATATCTCGGGAACAAGATTGTATGCCACAATATTCCGATTCGCCCCGGACGGAACCTGGCGATTATCTGTGAGTCGGCGGCTGTCAACTACCGCCAGAAAAAAATGGGATACAATGCCGCGCAGGAGCTGTACCAGCGCGTGCAGAACTCGCTGTCCAGGCCGCGTGAGGAGGACGAGGAATAATAGTTTGAAAAAGGCGGTATGGCGGACTGGTATTAAAATGGATTGAAATAAGTTTGGAGGAAAGAGAAATGGGTAAATATTGTTTTGGCGTGGATTTGGGTGGAACAACAGTAAAAATCGGACTTTTTGACACGGAGGGAACGGTGCTCGACAAGTGGGAGATACCAACGAGAAAGGAAGACAGCGGAAGTAAGATTCTGCCGGATATTGCCCAGGCTGTTCTTGGCAAAATTGCAGAGCGGCAGATAGCAAAGGAGGATGTAACCGGTGTGGGAATAGGAGTGCCGGGACCTGTAGATGATAATGGTGTGGTGCATATGGCGGTCAACCTTGGATGGGGCATTATCAATGTCAATGAAGTCCTCGGCGGTCTGCTGCAGCTGCCAGTCAGGGCAGGAAATGACGCCAATGTGGCGGCACTCGGTGAGATGTGGTGCGGCGGCGGAAAAGGGTGCAGCGATATGGTGCTTGCCACACTTGGCACAGGCGTGGGCGGCGGAATCATTGTGAACGGAAAAATGGTGACAGGCGCGACAGGTGCCGGCGGCGAGATTGGACATATTCATATCAAGGACGACGAGCCGGATGCGTGCGGCTGCGGCGGCCATGGGTGTCTGGAACAGTATGCATCCGCGACAGGCATTGCGCGTCTTGCCAACAGGAAGCTTGCGGCGACGACACAGGACAGCGTGCTCAGGGCGGCGAAGGAAAGAGGGGCGGTCAGCGCGCTTGCATGTGCGATTGCGGAGGAATTCGGGGATTATCTCGGAAAAGGACTTGCGGCAATAGCCTGTGTCGTAAATCCGGAGGTGATTGTTCTTGGCGGCGGCGTGTCAAAGGCAGGGGAGATCCTCTGTGAGTATGTCGCGAAGTATTATAAGAAGTATGTATTCCACGGATGCAGCAATGCGCAGTTTAAGCTTGCGACACTTGGAAATGACGCCGGAATCTATGGCGCGGCAAAGCTTGTGCTGGAATAGATTATAGTAAAAGATTGAGCGGGGTTTAGAACTTGAAAACAGGTATAAGTCAGGAAATAATACAGCGTTTGCACGAAAGATTTTCCGCAGTATTCGAACCGGAACAGATACTTGCAGATGAAAATATGTCAGCTCACACCACCTTCCGGGTTGGTGGTGCAGCTGACATATTTGTGGAGATAGACAATACTGCCGCGCTTGCAAAGGCGCTTGCAATATTAAAATCGGAAGGGCTTACCAGGCTGAACAGGGATTTTTATATTCTGGGGAACGGCAGCAACCTGCTGGTCAGCGATGCCGGCCTGCGCGGCGTGGTGCTCCATCTGTCAAAGCAGTTTTCCCATATCCGTGTGGAGGGAACAACCCTTGTGTGCGAGGCGGGCGCAACCCTTGCGGCTATTGCGCGCAGGGCGTGTGAAAGCGGTCTGGCAGGGTTTGCGTTTGCGGCGGGAATCCCCGGAAGCCTCGGTGGTGCCATTGTCATGAACGCAGGCGCATACGGCGGGGAAATGAAACAGGTGGTAAAAAGTGTCCGGCTTATGACCATGGATGGGGAAATCATCGAGAAAAGTGCGGAGGAGATGCACTTTTCCTACCGCCATAGCCTGGTGAAGGAACGAATGTCCCGGAGCCCGCTGGTTGTCCTTGAAGTGACCATTGCGCTTTCAGAAGGGTGTCAGGACGATATCCGGGCGGAGATGGAGGAGCTTGCGGAGAAACGGCGTGCAAAACAGCCGCTGGAATATCCGAGTGCAGGCTCTACATTCAAGAGACCCGAGGGATATTTTGCCGGAAAATTAATAGATGATGCGGGACTCCGCGGATTTTCGGCAGGAGATGCGCAGGTGTCCGAAAAGCATTGCGGATTTGTCGTCAACAAGGGCAGCGCCACGGCGGCTGATATCCATGCCCTGATTCTGGAAGTGCAGCGGCGGGTGAAAGCGTCATCGGGTGTCGCGCTTGAGCCGGAGGTCATTCTGCTTGGTGATTTTGAATAGATAACGAAAGGTCGGATAAAATGAGATTTGTGATTGTAACCGGTATGAGCGGGGGCGGAAAATCCACTGCCATGAAGATGCTTGAGGATGCGGGATATTATTGTGCGGACAATATGCCGGTGCCCCTGATTGAGAAGTTTATGGAGCTTCTGGCGATGCCGGACAACGGGATTCAGAAGGTGGCGCTGGGGCTGGATGTCAGGGCGGACCAGTCGTTTGAGGACGTCAATATGCTGATTGCAAGCCTGCGGGAGACATACACCTTTGAGATTCTTTTTCTCGAGGCGGCGGACAATGTCCTGCTCAAGCGTTACAAGGAGTCGAGACGTGTTCATCCGCTTTCCGTGGACAGCGACCTCATGAGCGGCATCACGAGGGAGCGGGCGCTGCTTGCAAGCATTAAGCAGGCAGCGGATTACGTGATAGACACGACCAATCTGCTGACGAGGGAGCTTAAGGCAGAGCTGGACAAAATTTTTGTCAGCAACCAGGCGTACAACAACCTGATGGTGAATGTCATGTCATTTGGCTTCAAGCATGGCATTCCGCAGGATGCGGATCTGGTGTTTGACGTCCGTTTTCTGCCCAATCCGTTCTATGTCGATGACCTTAAGCAGAAGACGGGTCTCGACAGGGAGGTGCAGGATTATGTCATGGGCTTCCCGGAGGCGCACACGTTTCTGGACAAGCTGGCAGACATGGTGAATTTCCTGATTCCCAACTATATCAGTGAGGGAAAGTACCAGCTTGTGATAGCGATTGGCTGCACGGGCGGGCAGCACAGGAGCGTGACGCTTGCGGGTGAACTGTACCGGCGGCTGAAGGACAAGGGAGATTACGGGCTAACGCTTCGGCACAGGGACACAAAGTAAATTGGAGGCTTAGGATGTCTTTTTCAGCGGATGTAAAAGAGGAGCTTGCAAAAGTCGAAAGCGCTGCGCGCCACTGCCAGATTGCGGAGCTTGCTGCGATTGCCGTCTATGCGGGTGCGGTAAGGGCAGATTCGGGGTGGCTTGCGGAGCGTTTCCAGCCGGACAATCCGCATGTGGCGGACAGATGGAAGCTGCTTCTGGACAAATTGTTTCCGGCAGGGGATGACGAAAAAAAGATTTTGCAGACCATCAAGTACAACAAGGGCGATACCACGGTGGATGCGCTGATTATAAAAAGCCACTGCTGCAGGCGTGCCTTCCTGCGGGGGGCATTTTTGAGCATTGGCTCCATGAGCAATCCGGAGAAGGGCTATCATCTGGAATTTGTGTGCAGCGACACGGGGCAGGCGGCGCAGCTGGTGGAAATCCTGCTGGCATATGAAATTAAGGCGCGGATTGTGGCGCGGAAAAAATACCAGATTGTGTATATCAAGGAGAGCGAGGAGATTTCCATGCTCCTGAATGTCATCGGTGCGCATGTTTCGCTGATGAAGCTTGAGAATCTGCGGATTTTAAAGGATATGCGCAATACGATTAACAGAAAGGTCAACTGCGAGGCGGCGAACATTACCAAGACGGTCAATGCGGCAACAAAGCAGATTGAGGACATACAATATATCAAAGAACATTACGGCTTTGACAATCTGGCAGGGAATCTGCGCCAGATTGCCGAGCTGCGGCTGGAATACCCGGATGCCACGCTGAAGGAGCTGGGGCAGCTTCTTACGCCGAATGTAGGAAAATCCGGTGTAAATCATAGATTAAGAAAGCTAAGTGAGCTGGCGGGACAGCTCAGAGGTGACTGATGAGTGAGAATACATTATTAAAAAAGGCATTGTTTATCGTAAATCCGCACTCGGGAAAAGGGCTGATAAAAAACAATCTTCTGGACATTGTGGATATTCTCGTAAAGTCCGGCTATGAGGTGACTGTCCACCCGACCCAGAGCAGGGGGGATGCCAAAAGGACAATGCGTGAACGGAAGAAATGCTATGACCTTGTGGTGTGCAGCGGCGGCGACGGAACACTTGACGAGATTGTGACGGGCATGACGGAATCCGGATTCAAGACAACAATTGGTTACATTCCGGCGGGAAGCACAAACGATTTTGCAAACAGTCTCAAAATCCCGTCCTCCATGAAAAAGGCGGCGGAGATTGTGGTGCGGGGCCGGGTTTTTTCATGTGACATCGGGCGGTTTAATGACGACGTGTTTGTTTATATTGCGGCATTTGGACTGTTTACAGAAGTGTCATACGGAACGCCGCAGGAAATGAAGAATATGCTGGGGCACATGGCATATCTTTTGGAGGGTGTCAAGCATTTACAGAACATTAAGTCCAGCCACATGAAAGTGACATATGTGTCAGAAACTGGCGAGAACCGGGTGATTGAGGATGATTTTATTTTTGGAATGGTGACGAACTCCCACTCGGTCGGCGGCTTTAAGAGCATTGCGGGCAACGTGTTCAAGGGAGAGATTGCGCTGGATGACGGGCTTTTTGAGGTGACGCTTATCAAAATGCCCAAAAATCCGATGGAGCTCAATTCGATTCTTGCGGCGCTTGCAATACAGAATATTGACACGGCATATATGTACAGCTTTAAGTCGGGAAATCTGACGGTGGAGTCGGCGGATGACGTGGCGTGGACGCTTGACGGAGAGTTTGGCGGAAAGCACAAAACGGTGAAACTGGCAAATGACAGGCAGGCGATGGATATCATGGTAAGCGGAGGGCAATCGTGAACGATTTGAAGAAAAAGGGCGCATATCTGCTGCTGGGGATATTGATTCTGGTGGTACTTGGCATTATTTTTTACAGGAACCTGTCGTATCTTTATGAGATGCAGGGGAATCTGTCGGATTTGTCGGGCTGCCAGATGGAGGTTTCAGGTTATGAGGTGACAGCTTCCACCGAATCAGACGGAATGGATTTTTCAGCAGTCGGGAAAGATTTTCACATGGCTGGTGAAGACCCGCAGCTGATACTGACCCTGCCGGCAGGAATGCAGCTTGGCGGCATTGCGCTTGACTTTGAGACGGCTGTGGAAAGTCCGCTGCCAGTACAGGTTTTTTACGCGAAGGAATGGGAGAGCTATGCGGAAAAGCATTCTGTCAAGGGGGAACTGCGTGCAGGCGAAACAAGGCTCCTGCTTCCGGTTCCGCAGGGGGAATACTGTGCACTGCGGCTGGATATTGACGGGGATTTCAGGCTTGCGGGGATAACAGGCTGTGATGGTCCGATGAAAGTGACAGCGTATGTGTCAGGGGAAACCCTGCACACCTGTCTGTGGTATTTTCCGGCGGCAATTATCGGAATCAGCCTGATTTTCTGGGCGCATGGCGTCCGTATCAGGGCGGGCGGATTTACGGCGGGCGGATATGCCAGAAATATATTTCTGGGCGCGGAACCGACGGAGGGCAGGGAAGTCTATCTGGACTATCTGCGCATTCTGGCGGCAGTGTTTGTCATACTGGCGCATACTTGTTCGCCCATGGTGGGGCTTGCCGACACCGGATGGAAAAACGTCGTGCTTGTCTGCGGGCTGAGTCTGGGGCTGTGCTGTAATCCGCTGTATGTGATGTTGTCGGGGACGTTGCTTTTGAATACAAAGGGGAAACGGATGGAGCCTGTCGGAAGGTTTTATATCCGGCGCGCCGCCAAAGTCATCATCCCGCTTGCGGCATATTATCTGCTGATATTGCACTTAAACAATGAAGTACAGTTTCTGCCGCCGGCAAACCTGACGGCATCACTGAAGCGGATTGTGATGGGGGCACCGGATGCAGGTCCGCATCTCTGGCTGATATACACGATTGTGGCACTCTATCTTGTGACGCCGTTTTTCCGGGTAATGGTGCAGCATATGGGTGACCGTCTGCTTTTTTCGCTTGCGGGGGTCATTCTCGTGCTGAATGTGCTGACAACCTATCTTCCGTTATTTGGCATGACCTTTGGCGCATCCACGTTTCTTGCGGGATGGGAGGGCGTTTTTTTGCTCGGATATATCCTGACCAGACAGAATACGCTTGCAGGCGCACCCCGAAGAAACCGGATGATTGTGCTTGCGGCGGCTGTTTCATATGCCGTCATGGTGGCGGCTGTTTTGCGTGATGTGTCATGGATGAATTATGTGTACAGCGGCACGCCGACAATGGTTGTCGCAGCCTGCGGGATTTTCACCCTGTTTCTGGCAAACAAGGGCAAATTCCGCGGAAAGTCAAATGCGCTGGTGCGGCTGTGCGCGAAATACAGCTATTCGATTATCCTCATACACTGGTATGCGCTTTTTGTGGTCGTGCAGGGAAAGCTGCATATCACGGCGCTGCGATTTGGCTGTATCGGCGGGATTGCGGCGAGCGTGCTGGTGACGTTTGCCGTGTGCCTGGTGATGGCAGTCGTGTTTGACAATACGGTTGTCATCGTTTGCAGCGTGATTTTTGACAAATTGACAGGGAGACTTTCTGGATATGAATCGCGTTAGCGCGCCATGCGCTGCCTTGGCAGCATACTTCAGTTACACTTTATACGAAGTGAAATACGTTCGGAATGCCACTGCCAAATGTTCTGACTGCCATTCGATACATCGCCTTTGCGTGGATGCGGTCGTGCCAGATAAAACGCCGGAGCACCTTTCGCAAAGACCATTGCTCATCATAGCTTCCGAGATAGACGGCATTCTTTAGAAAATCGGGCTGGCTTTCGAGCAGCATAAATCCCCGCTGCCGGCATTCCACGATTGTTCCGTCGTGGTCGGTCTTGACCCTGATCTCTCCAAAGTAATAATCATTGACACCCTTTGTATGCTCGTACATTTCGGATGCCGTGCGTGGAACCTGACCATAGAATGTTTCCCGAGCCGCAAGACAGCTTTTGTCCTTGTCAGGAATTGCCTCATACAGATTCAGGAAGTCCTGTGCCGATTTCAGTGCAAGCGCTCTTAACTCTTTGTATTCCGTTCTGGACAGAGGCTTTTTTTCTTCCTCGAAAAGTACATCCGAATCCGCGTCCGAGATTGCAAGCCCGGATGCTTTTTCCTGTACTATTATTGTCTCCAGGGAATTCGGTACTGCTTTTTCTTTCCATTCCTGATAAGACGCAATCTCCTTTGCCATCTTTTGGAGCGCAATCTCTTTTTTCTCTCCGCGCGTGTATGCGCCAACAAAGTTGGCGGCATACAGGATGCTGTCATTGCCGTTGTGTTCCCACACACAGTGTATTTTCATAATCTTCCTCCATGAATTGAATGCTTCACGTTTGTATCCTTTGTAATGCTGCATAATCCAGCAAATGTGAACCGTGTTTTTTCTGTCCTGCAATAGATACAGTATTATTCAGATATTACTTTGCAGCGTTTTTATAACACGCGATTCCATATCTGTAGATGGTTTTCATGCCATCGTCAACCAGCGTCTCTTCATAGTTTCTATCATAAATCTGCCCCAATGCCTCCTTGCAGGCAATGTCAAACGCTGCGTTCTCGGCATATTTCAGTTCAATGACAATGCCAATATCCCTGTCCTCGATTTCTACACTGATGTCGCTGTAACCATCGCCGGACTCGGCATTCGATTTGACCTTCCAGCCGTCCATATTTCCAAATAAACCAAGCAGGATGCCATGATAAAAATTTTCCTTCATTTCCTTTTTAATACCAGTATCACGAATACTAATGGTCTTGCGCAGATAGGAAGTAAACTCCTTTTCGATTGTAGTTGCATCATTTTCCTCAAATGCCCTGCAGAAGTTTTCCAATTTTTGTGTATCTTTTCGTGATTCATTCTTAAACCATTTCCGTATCTGCTGGACATAGATCCAATGGATTTCCCTGTTTGGAATGACAAGCGCCGATAACCCTTCCTCATCTTCCCCGTTCTGCGTCAGGTATCCTGTTGTAAAAAGCAGGCTCCAAAGGTTGTCAATGTCAGAATCCAGATCCCGGTAAGTCAGCTCCTGATGTATCATTTTTTTGACTTGGTTTCCATTAATCAAGAGCTCAATCTCATCCCTGGTAGCGGCATCTGCCCGGAATAAGAATTTCCTGATAATATCATTGCTGCTCGTGTTTACCCAGTAATTTTTTGGCTCGGTGGATGGATTCATTTTCAAAGCATGGCAGTAGCTAACCACATTCCAGGGACAATAGATCTCAAGGCTGTTAAAATGATAGCCGTCATACCATTCCCTGATGGCATCATATTTTTCCATAAATCCGTAATATTCAAGCATCTGCCTGACTTCTGCATCCGTAAATCCAAAAAATTCATTATACTGGACATCCTTTATTGTGTATACACTAAAATTATTAAGTCCGGTAAAAATGCTTTCCTTTGATATCCTCAGGCATCCTGTCAGCACTGCAAATTTCAGGCTGTCGTTTGTCTTAAATGCATTACCAAACAGGGCCCTGATAAATTCCACCATTGAATCATAATATCCTGCCTGGTACGCCTTATCAAGCGGTACATCGTACTCATCAATCAGCATGACCGTACCATTCCCATAATGCTTTTGCAGGAACTGCGACAGCATCAGCAGGCTGTCTTTCAGCAAATCGTCTGACATGGTAAATGTGCCTGTTTTATCCGTGCTGATAAGTGCCTTATACTGGCTGCGTTCTATATCATCAATCGCATCATCTTCCAGCAGGAACCGGAACCGCATCGCCTCTTTCCCTATAATTCTCCGGAGCATTATTTTTGCCTCTTCAAAGTTTTCCCCTGTTGCTCCCTTTAACGTAATTGAAATCACAGGAAATTTCCCCATATACTCTTCACACAGTTTTTTTTCTCCTGAAATCTCAAGCCCGTCAAAAATCGTGCTGTTGTCAAACAGCATGATGTCACTGCGCTTTTCAAAAAAGCATTTTAGCATACTCATGTTCAGGGTTTTTCCAAACCGTCTCGGACGTGTAAACAGGTTCACTTTTCCCGGATTCTCCAGCAATGTTTTGATTAGCCCGGTCTTATCGACATAATAGAATCCCTCTGTACGCATTTCCATAAAATTTTCAATCCCCATGGGAAGCTTTGCCTGCATTTCCATAATACATCCTTTCCAGTGAAAAAATATCTGCTCAAAAAAACGTCTTATTTATGAGAAATATTCATATTCCTTGCATATTATACTCATGACAGATGAAATCTGCTGTGAGTATCGCGCCAGCCGCAGCCGCGAAGTGGCATATTTCCTTATGCGGTTGTGTGCATCACATTATACTGAGCGGTCAGTCTTTTCGACCGCCAGTATAAAATGCTGTGTTGTCATACTATTCCCTGCACTTGCCAATAGTATATCACACATCATTATGGAAAGCACATACTAATTCTGGAATATCAGTAACAGTTCAGCTCAGGACGTTGCACTTTATTGTGGAATTTTTTACAAAAATTTAAATTACGAATAGGATTACCAATTCTGCATAATACTTATAATAAGGATACAGGATGGGGAATTTGTATGGTTAAAATTTTACAGAGAATTCCGAAGGTAGTGGTGTTTATTGTCTGTATTCCGCTTGTGGGCACGATGTTTGTCAGGCCGGACAAGAGTGCGTGGAAGCGTGAAGCCAAGGAGGTGAGCTTTCTGGATGAGTGCTTTGCGGTCGCCGTGGACGAGGATATCGGTATATTTTACTACAGCCCGGAAACATTGACTAGGCTTGTCATGTACCGGATGATACCGGAGGAAATTGTATTCAGCACCTCGGAGGATTTTATCGCGGGCGAGGATGCTGCCCACGACCCCGAACAGGAGTACCTCAAGGCGCTATCCATTGTGTGCCGCAGCAATATCGTATCTGCGTGGGAGTCCGGCCAGCGCCCGGACATTCTCGAATACGACACAATCAGGCTGGAAAAGACAAATTTTTACAAAATACATACGGATGTACTGTCAGACGATGAGAAGGGCATCCGGCTAAACGAGCTTGAAAGGGCGGCGGAAGCGACAAAAGGAGCGGTGATTACAAGAGAAAACAAGGTAATCGCCGCTCCTTTTTTTACCACATCCGCATCGGGAATGCTTGTGTCGGAGGCGGGCGACGGGGTTGGTTTTTCCCTGAACTATGCCTATGAGCTGGCACGTCAGGGCATGGATTTTTACGAAATTTTAAAGTACTTTTTTGGTGATATAAAGGTAAATATTTACGAGTAAAATGTCTGCATAAAATCCTTTCAACGAGTCAATGCTATGTACAGGCAAAAACGTATGGCTTGCCGGAAATGGAGGGAAAGGATGAACAGACGAAATAACAAACGTCCTGCCTTGCAGAAAGAAAAGATCAGTATCATTGCAGCATCAGTATTTGTGTTGTCGGCACTTACTCTTGCGGGCGTGTACATGTCATCGCAGGGCGACGCGGAAAAGGAAGAAAATCGGATAGATTTTGCAAAACTTGAGCAGGGCGGAAACCCTGAAAACATCACGGCAGAGGAAGATGGCGCCGGCCTGGCGGACACCAGGTTTGTGTCGGGCAAAGCAGATGCGGATCTCGGAGGAAAAAGCAAAGGCGATTCCAGGTTCGTAGATGATGATATGTATGATCTGAGTGACAATAACGACATGGATGTCGACCCCGCTTTTACAGAGGTGAACTCCGGACAGGTTGAAAACACGAAACAGGACAAGGCAATCGAAGGCACGGACAAGGCGGCAGTGTTTATGGACGGAAAAGGACAGATCAGCCAGGAGGATACGCCCCTTACATTTTCAGATGTTGCCGCACTGGCACTTCCGGTTGTCGGGGATGTGCTGATGGATTACAGCATGGACAAGGCAGTGTATCACACAACGATGCAGCAGTATCACTACAATCCCGCGCTTATCGTTGCGGCAAGTGAGGGACAGACAATCACTGCGGCAGCAGACGGCATTGTGACGGATGTTTACTATGACGCGCAGACCGGAAATACAATTCGTTTTGATTTAGGAAGCGGATATGCGCTTACCTACGGACAGCTTACCGATATCAGCTTAGAGCCGGGCGACAGGGTTTCTGCCGGCGATGTGGTCGGAAAAATTGCAAAGCCGACCATCTATTACACGGAAGAGGGAGCAAACATTTACTACAAGCTTACAAAGGACGGGGTGCCCGTTGATCCGCTCAACAGAAATTAATTGAAAAAATTAATGACAGGAAGGGCATGGTAACAAAATGCTATTATTGAAAAATGCGGCAATCCGCAGCATGAGTGACACGATACGCGGACAGTATAAGGAAGATATCTTCGAGGGGAGTATCCTGATAAAAAACGGAAAAATCCTCGAGGTGTCTCCTGTCATAGAACTCCCGGATTCAGCGGATTGCATAAAAATAGATGTGAATCATCACTTAGTAATGCCAGGCCTGATTGAGGCGCACTGCCATATGGGCATCACGGAGGAGAAAAAAGGGCAGGAGGGTGATGACTGTAACGAGACAGTCCACCCCGTCACGCCGATGCTGCGCGCCATAGATGCCATTAACTCCATGGACGCGGCATTTGCGGACGCAGTGCGGGCAGGCATTACTTCGGCGAATATCGGCCCCGGCAGCGCGAACGTTGTCGGCGGTCAGTTTGCCGTTGTAAAGACAAGCGGCAGGCGGATTGACGACTTGATTCTCAAGTTTCCCTCCGCCATGAAGGTTGCTTTTGGGGAGAACCCAAAAGTGAATTATGCAGGCATGAATACGTCGCCCGTGACGCGTATGGCGATTGCGGGAATGCTCAGGAATGAGCTTGTCAACGCGCGGGATTATCTGGAAAAGTACAGCCGGAATGAGACGGACTATAATCTCCATTATGAGGCATGGCGCCCTGTCTTTGAAAAGAAAATTCCACTGAAAGCGCATGTGCACCGTGTAGATGACATATTTACGGCGATTCGCATAGCCAGGGAATTTGGGCTGAATATGACACTCGACCATTGCAGCGAGGGACATCTTATTGCCGAGGAGCTTGCAAAGGAGGGATTTCCGGCTATCGTGGGGCCGGACCTGGCATCCAGGAACAAGATAGAAGTCCAGAATGTGGCATTCAAGACTGCCGGAATCCTTGCCAATGCGGGCGTGACGGTGGCAGTCACGACAGACCACCCGGTGTCGCTGATTCAGTCACTGCCAATGTGTGTGGGGCTTAGCGTCAAACATGGGCTTTCGCTGGAAGACGGATTCCGTGCAATGACGGTCAATGCGGCTGAGATATGCGGCGTATCAGAGCGAATCGGAAGCATAGAGCCTGGAAAGGATGCCGACATTGCAGTTTTTGACGGCAATCCCATGGAAGTATTCACCAACACCCTGATGACCATCATTGATGGGGAAATTGTGTATCGGGACGGGATATAAAGAAATGAGAGAAATGTTATGGAATGATGGAGTTTAATGGGATGAAAGACGGAAAAGAATTTAAACCATATGTTCCGGCGGAAAAGGCGGTATCGGAATTTACCATAACATCCGTGGTGACAGGTGTGCTGCTGGCAGTGGTGTTTGGCGCTGCCAATGCATACCTTGGGCTGCGTGTCGGGATGACGGTGTCTGCGTCAATTCCGGCGGCAGTAGTTTCCATGGGTGTTCTGCGCATTCTTCTAAAAAGGAAGTCCATCCTGGAAAGCAACATGGTGCAGACAATCGGTTCGGCAGGGGAGTCGCTCGCGGCAGGCGCCATCTTTACAATGCCTGTTTTTTTCCTGTGGGAAAAGGAGGGGGTCAGCGATGCGCCGGGAATGCTTTCCATCTCGCTGACTGCACTGATGGGAGGGCTTCTTGGTGTCCTGTTCATGGTGCCGCTTCGGAATGCGCTGATTGTGAAGGAACATGACACGCTTCCGTACCCTGAGGGTACGGCATGCGCGGAAGTGCTTCTTGCCGGGGAGGACAGGGGGACTTCCGCGCGTGCTGTTTTTGCCGGAATGGGAATCTCTGCGGCATTCAAATTTGTTATTGACGGATTAAAGGCTGCCTCTGGCACAATTACCATTCCGGTCAGGGCGCTCCGGACAGAATTTTCGACGGAGGTCTATCCTGCCCTGATTGGCGTGGGATATATCTGCGGGGCGAGAATCTCTTCCTATTTGTTTGCAGGCGGCATTTTGGGATGGTTTGTGCTGATACCTGCGATTGTATCCTTTGGCGGTGACACGGTTCTTTACCCCGGGTCAGATAGCATCGCGCAGATGTACGCCGCCCAGGGTGCAGAAGTCATATGGGGCAGCTATATCCGCTATATTGGGGCAGGGGCAGTGGCAGCGGGCGGAATCATCAGCCTGGTTAAGTCGATGCCGCTGATTACCGCGACTTTTGCAAAGACCATAAAAGATATTAAGACAAATGGGACAGGCATGGGCGCAAAGACAAAGCGGACAGAGTCGGATATCAATATGAAAGTGGTTGTAACCGCCATTGTACTGCTTATACTGGCGATTGCGTTTTTTCCGGATATTCCAGTTTCCTTTCCAGGGGCGCTGCTGATTGCACTGTTTGGTTTTTTCTTTGCAACGGTATCATCGAGGATGGTAGGTCTTGTGGGAAGCAGCAATAACCCGGTTTCCGGCATGGCAATTGCAACACTGCTGTTTGCGACAATGGCGCTTAAATCAGCCGGAAACAGCAGCGCGCAGGGGATGGTTGGCGCGATAGCCATTGGCTCGATTATCTGTATTATAGCGGCGATGTCCGGTGATACGTCCCAGGACTTAAAGACCGGTTACCTGCTGGGGGCAACGCCCAGGAGACAGCAGGTGGGGGAGCTGATTGGCGTTGTGGTGTCTGCTGTTACCATCGGCGGCGTGCTGACACTGCTGGATGCGGCATGGGGATTTGGCTCCACTGAGCTGTCCGCGCCGCAGGCGACACTTATGAAAATGATTGTGGAAGGTGTCATGAACGGCAGCCTGCCGTGGACACTCGTTTTTATCGGCGTGTTCATCGCGGTTGTGATAGAAGTCCTCGGAATCCCAGTACTGCCTGTGGCAATCGGGCTGTATCTTCCGTTAAAGCTTTCCGTGCCGATTATGGCGGGCGGCGTCATCAGGCAGATGCGGTTTCGGCGGACGAAAGATACAGACGGTGAGGCAGGCAGCGGCATTCTGTTCTGCTCCGGGCTGATTGCCGGCGAGGGGCTTGTCGGAATCGGACTTGCCATACTGGCGGTCGTGGGTATGTCAGATGCGATTGACCTTTCCCAGTGGTTTGATGCGGGGATGGCAGGCGGTGCCCTGCTGTTTCTGGCAGCAGGGCTTTTGATTGCGTGGTATTCGGCGCGCGGCGAGTAGGGGGTGTTTCCCCTGCTCGACTGTCAACGCTGTCTGGAATGTGTGACAATCTGGCGGAAATTGGAAGTATTATACATATTATGCTGTCATAGTCTTGTTGATTGTGTCATATTGACAGATGATTCTAAGCAATGCTATACTTTGAGAAGATGAACAAACGGTTGCGCACTTGCCTGTTTGTGCAAAATGTCAAGTGTGCTGGCACCTTTTTTGATGAATGGAGGAGTACTATGGGAAGAAGGATTTTTCAAAAACTCATGGCACATGTACTGGCAATGGCGACTGCGGTTTCCCTTTGTCTGGGAGGCGGCGCCTTTGGAACGGCGGATGTCGTACAGGCGGCATCATCTGTGTCCGGCGTATCGACTGTTTCAAATATGCCGGCTGATTTTGCAAAGGGGGTCGACATCTCGGCGGTCATCGCACTGGAACAAAGCGGCGCCTCTTTTTCCTATCTGGATGGGACATCCGGGGATATCTTTGAGATTTTGTCCGGGGCAGGCGTAAACTACGTACGGATTCGTGTCTGGAATAATCCGTATGATGCGCAGCCGCCCTATAAAGGCTACGGTGCGGGGAACTGCGACCTGTACAATGCCAAGATCCTGGGGAAAAGAGCCACGGATGCAGGCATGAAAGTGCTGATTGACTTCCATTATTCTGATTTCTGGGCAGACCCGGCAAAACAGTTTGCACCGAAGGAATGGGCAAACTACAGCCTTGCCTACAAAAAGGATGCCGTGTATAATTTTACCTACCAGAGCCTGCAGGAGCTGCTCAACTACGGTGTGAATGTCGGCATGGTTCAGATTGGAAACGAGACAAACAGCACGATGGCAGGCGTCGGCGGAATTTATGATGGCGTGTGGGATTTCAGCTCCGGCGTCGCACAGCTGATGCAGCAGGGCTGCTATGCGGTGGATGACATCAACCGCACATATGGCAGATCGGTTTTAAAGGTGCTTCACTTTACGGACCTGCTCGAAAACGGAAAATGGTATGCGGAATGCATGGCAAAGCAGGGTGTGGACTATGACGTGTTTGCCACATCCTTCTATCCTATGTGGCATGGTTCGGCAAACGATCTGGCTTCGACACTGACCTATATTGCGCAGAAATATAACAAAAAGGTCATGGTTGCAGAGACGGCTTACCCATTTACATATTACAATGCAGATTCACAGGGAAACAATATTGGCGACGCGTCTGGAATGGTGTGCTCCAATTACAGTGTGAGTGTGGATGGACAGGCACAGGCGCTGCGTGACGTATTTGCGGCAGTTGCGAAAGTGAATGCGTCGAAATGGGGATATGGAATTGGTGCGTTCTACTGGGAACCGGAGTGGATTGCAGTGCCTTCTCATACATGGGGGACATACGGCTCTGGATGGGCTTCCTCCTCATCAGGCAATTATGAGCGGATTTACAGCTCCAAGGTACAGTATTACTCCAGCTATGACGGCGGTTCGACATGGGACAACATGACACTTTTTGACAACACCGGGAAGGCAATGAAATCCCTGTATGTTTTTAATGACATCAGCGGTGCGCCGAGCAAAACGTCATCAGGCGTATACAACAGTGCGGCATTGGAGGGCACCTATTATATTAAGAACGTTTTTAACGGCCTGTATCTGGATGTTGTCAACGGTTCGGGTGACAACAACGCCAATATACAGCAGTATTCCTATGATGGCTCTGCAAGGCAGCAGTTCAAGCTGGTTTCGGCAGGAGACGGATATTACACGATTTACACGGGGGCTTCAGGATTCCAGAAGGTAGTCGATGTCGCCGGCAGGAGCACTGCGGACGGCGCCAATATTTTACAGTATGCCTATAAAGGGACAAACAACCAGAAATTTCAGGTAGCAGAGGTTTCCGCAGGGGTATATGCGATTAAGACCGGTATCACTTCCGGGGCATCCTGCCTGGATGTATTTGAGTGGAGCACTGTGCCAGGCGGCAATATTGCACAGTGGAATTACTGGGGCGGCGACTGCCAGCTGTGGGTACTCGAGAAGGTTAAATAAAAAAGTTGTAAAAAATAAGTGAAAAAACACTTGCATTATTTTGAAAATCCAGTATAATATATACGTAGCTGTCCAAAAGACATGGACAGCCGTATATATTTCGTTGCGTGGCTCAGTTTGGTAGAGCGCTGCGTTCGGGACGCAGAGGTCGCAAGTTCGAATCTTGTCGCAACGATTTGGAAAAATTGGAGACACTGGGGGGCATTGGAAAACCCAGTGTTTTTTTATGCACACGGGCGTCCAAATGAAATATGTCAGCAAGCTGACGGACGCCCGGCGCACGAGTAGGGAAGATGGCTTTTCCCTGCTCGATTGTGTAGCCTCATGCAGGGGAAGTATGCCGCTAAGGCGGCGCATGGTAGAAGGTCATTCCCCTGCAGGAAGTATGTCAGCAGGCTATGTTACATGGAGGATAAACATATGAATGATTCAAGGGAGCTTTTTGGACGAACCGGCGAAAGCGCACCGGTTGATGAGGAGCGCGGGCAGAACAGCGGTATGCAGAGCGTTCAGAATCTGGAGACTGTCATCAATGAGGGGCTTCGCGTTGCCCTTCTGGAGGAGACCCCGGACCAGTCGCTGGAAGTGCTGCTTGAACACTTGGGAAAAGCGCTGAATGGGGAGAGAACCTACATATTTGAACAGAATGCGTCCGGCGGTGACGATAATACCTATGAGTGGGCAGCCGACGGGGTGCGGCCGGAAAAGGAGAATCTCCAGAATCTGTCCCCGGAGATTTGTGCAAGCTGGTATCAGCGGTTTGGCATTGGCAGACATATCGTCATAGAACGTCTGGAAGATATCCGGGAAACAGACCCTCTTCCGTACGATACCCTGAGACGGCAGAACATCCACTCTCTCGTGGTGGTTCCGCTTTATGACGGCGAGAAGGTTATCGGCTTTTACGGTGTGGACAACCCGCCTGCAAAAACGCTGGAATACGCGTCGAATATGCTTGAGACGGCGGCATATTTTATCGTGTCCTCCCTGAAACGGCGCAATCTGTTCCGTGAGCTTCAAAAGCGCAGCTACAACGTGCTCCACGCGCTCAGCGTAGATTATCTGGATATCTGTCAGGTGGACTTTGAAACGGGTGCGTGCGAGATTTACCGGGACAGCGGACGGATTGGGATGGACTGGGGCGGCAGCTTTCGGGATGGCTACCAGCCGGCAATGGAGCAGTATATTACCCATTATGTTATTCCCCATGACCAGGAGCGGCTTCGCGCTGCGACGAAAAAGGACTACGTGCTCACGCAGCTAAAGACAAATAGAAAGTTTTATGTCCGGTACCAGGTGAAGGACAGCTTCTGTGGCCTGAAGCACATGGAGATGCACTTTTCAGCCACGGAGAAAGAGCACTGTGCGATTTTTGCCTTGCGGGATGTCAACGGCGTGGTGGAACAGGAAGAGAAGTACAAGCTGAAAACAAGGCAGAAGCTGGAAGACATATTGGAGGGGGCTAGAACCGGAATCTGGACGATTGAGCTGGAGGAGGGCTGTCAGCCTAGGATGTATGCCGACCGAACCATGCGGATTCTGCTGGGAGTGTCGGAAGAAGTGAATCCGGAGGAGTGCTACCAGCACTGGTTTGCAAATATTGACCCGGACTATGTGGATATGGTGCAGGAAGCAGTGACGGACATATTGGAAACAGGACGTTCCGAGGTGATTTATCCATGGAATCATCCAACGCTTGGGAAAATCTATGTGCGCTGTGGCGGTGTGCCGGACAAAACATTCAAAAAACCGGGTGTAAGCCTCAACGGGTACCATCAGGATATCACTGAGATTATGGTGACGAGGAAGAAGCAGGAGCAGGCGATTATGGAACTGCTGGAGAAGGTAAGGAGGGCAAATTCGGCAAAAAGCGAATTTCTTTCCCGCATGTCCCATGACCTGCGCACACCCATTAATGGGATCCTGGGAATGCTTGCCATCATGGAGAAAAGCCGGAATGATTTGGAGCAGCAGGGCGCATGCCAGAAGAAAATCCGCGTGTCAACAGAGCATCTGCTGTCTCTTGTGAACGACGTCCTTCAGGTCAGCAAGCTGGAGAGCGGCAGGTCGGTGGCGGTGGAGGAACCGTTTGACCTGTGTGAAACGTTGGAGGATTGCATCACAATCCTGTCCCCTCAGGCAGAAGAAGGGGAAATCCGGCTGGTGCTGGAGGAGGTTGACCTGCAGCATCGGCGCCTTATCGGAAATCCCCTTCATTTAAAACAGATTTTGATGAATGTCATCGAAAACGCCCTCAAATATAACCGTCCCCATGGCTCTGTATTTATCCAGGTAAAGGAGGACGTATGTAAGGGTGGCAGGGCAGATTACCTTTTTGTGGTTGAAGATACCGGCATTGGCATCAGTGAGGAATTTAAGAAGCACATTTTTGAACCGTTTACCCAGGAACATCAGGGCGCAAGGACGCATTACAACGGTACCGGGCTTGGCATGTCCATTGTGAAGAAGCTGGTAGACCAGATGAAGGGTACCATTGTGGTAGACAGTCAGATTGGCAAGGGTACTGTTGTCCGGATTACCCTTCCGCTCCAAATTGATGGGACATGGCGCGCGCAGCCTGTGGACACGGAGCAGAATTTGCGGAGCAATATTGCCGGAATGCGTGTCCTTTTGGTGGAGGACAATGAAATCAACTGTGAAATCGTAGAATTCATGTTAAAGGAGGCAGGTGCAGAGGTCGTGACCGCGAACGATGGACAGGTTGCAGTGGACACGTTTATGGCATCCGAGCCGGGAACGTTTGACTGTGTGCTCATGGATTTGATGATGCCGGTTATGAGCGGATATGAGGCGACTCGCGTGATTCGCGGCATGAATCGGACGGATGCGAAGGCTGTGCCCATCATTGCGCTGTCAGCGAACACATTTGAGGAGGACATCGCACTGGCAAAGGACGCCGGGATGAATGAACATCTGGCGAAGCCGATAGACATCCGGAAACTGTTCCGGGTCATGAGCAGGCTGCGGTGCTGACTTCTTTTGCAAAATCATATATGTGCAACGGTTTCTTTCAGCAGCATGACGGCATCGGCAAAGCGCTCCGTTGAAACCTCGCAGCAGGAGAGCGCGATATGCGCATCGCTATCGTTTGCGGCAGAGGACTTGTGGATGGGAAATACCAGAAGTCCTCTCTTGGCAAGCTCCTGACAGAGGGCATCGCTGGACAGGGGACACCTTAACCGGAGGTGCACCAGAAAAACGGATTCACCCATGTATACCTTTGCCTGTTCGCCAAAGGCTTCCTCCAAAAGCAAGGATAAGGTTTTTGCCTTGCCGGAATACAGGCGTTTCAGCTTCCGGATCTGGCTTTCCAGGTGTCCGTCGCGCAGAAACTGGCACAGGGCGAGCTGTTCCGACTTGGATGCGGTCTGGTTGTAGAGCGCTTTTTTTTTCTCGTACAGGGGCAGCAGGGAGTCAGGCAGGATCATGAAGCTTAAGCGGATGGAGGGCAGCAGGAGTTTTGAAAAAGTGCTGAGATAGACCACGTTCTCGCCGCCGGCAAGCCCCTGGAGACATGGAATCGGCTTGCTGAAATACCGAAATTCATTGTCGTAGTCATCCTCGATAATCAGCCGGTCATGAACCGCACATTCCTTTAAGAGCGCAAGCCGCTTTTCGACACTCATTACGTCGCCAAGTGAAGTCATGTGGGACGGTGTCATGTAGAGCACACTTGCATTTCCCTTGTCTTTTTCGACATCAAATCCGTAATCTTCAAAAATCACCATACCCTGCGCGAAGCGTGTATCGTGAAAACAGACGGTCTGGCGCTTCCGGATGAGCGGGCATAAGATATTGAGCAGCGTCTGGGAGCCGGCGCCGATTACGATGTTTTCGGGGCGGCAGACGGCGTTTCTTTTGTTTACGACATAGTGGCAGATGACCTCGCGCAGCTCGTACTCTCCCTGCGGCTCGCCGTAGGTCAGCATACGTCCGTCCTGACGCAGCGTACTTTTGATATAGCGCCGCCACAGGCTGAAGTCAAAGCTGTCCGCATCCACATTGTTTGACGTAAAATTGTACATGATTTTGTTTTCATGTGCATTACCGGTCTTCGCGTCGCGGACATCCTTGCTGGAAACCACAGTTGCCGTCCGGTCTGTGACATAGTACCCGCTTTGCGGCCTGGAAATAATATAGCCGTCCGCTGCAAGGCATAGGTAGGCAGTCTCGATGGTCGTGCGGCTCAGTCCCAGCTGCACCGCGCCGCGCCGGATGGAGGGCATCTTCGTCCCCGGCATCAGGCGCCCCGTGACAATCAGGTCCTTATAGTAGTCATACACTTGTAGATAACGCGTGGAATGTGTCGAATTGAAATCAAGATTCATAGGTTGTCCGCCTCCCTTGTTTGTGTTATGATATACTCACGACAGATGAAATCTGCCGTGAGTATCGGCGGTCAGCCTTTTCGGCCGCCAGTAAAATAGTAACACGGCTGGGCAGGGGATGCAAGCCGGAGCATAGAAATGAACCGGAGGGAAAACTTTTATGAAAAGCTTGTTAAAGTACATAAAAGATTACAAAAAGGAAAGCATTCTGGCGCCTTTGTTCAAGATGCTTGAGGCTTCCTTTGAGCTGATGGTGCCGCTTGTCATGGCGGCAATCATTGACAACGGCATCGCAGACAGCGACACGCCGTATATTTTTCGGATGGGGGCAGTGCTGGTGCTGCTGGCGGCAGTGGGGCTTGCCAGCTCGGTGACCGCGCAGTATTTCAGTGCGAAGGCGGCAGTCGGATTTGCGACAAAGCTTAGAAATGCCCTGTTTTCGCATATACAGGGGCTGTCTTATACAGAGCTTGACACCATCGGAACCAGCACGCTCATCACACGCATGACGAGTGATGTCAACCAGATTCAAAACGGTGTCAACCTGACGCTGCGCCTGCTGCTGCGCTCTCCGTTTATTGTGTTCGGCGCAATGGTGATGGCGTTTACCGTGGATGTGAAGGCAGCGCTTATTTTTGTGGTGACGATTCCGCTGCTTGCCATTGTCGTGTTCGGGATTATGCTCGCCAGCATGCCCTTGTACAAAAAGGTGCAGGCGGCGCTCGACAAAATCCTTGGCAGGACGCGCGAAAACCTTGCGGGCGCGCGTGTCATCCGTGCATTCTGCAATGAGGAGTCGGAGACGTCGGCGTTCGAGCAGGAAAATGAGCTGCTGCTGAACACACAGGTGTTTGTCGGCAAAATTTCGGCAGCGATGAATCCGGTGACGTATATCATCATCAATATCGCGCTTGTCATACTCCTGTGGACAGGGGCTGTCCGCGTGGACAACGGCATCATCACGCAGGGCGCGGTGGTCGCGCTGGTAAACTATATGTCACAGATTCTTGTGGAGCTTGTCAAGATGGCAAACCTCATTATACAGCTCACAAAGGCACTTGCCTGTGCAAAGCGCGTCGAGGGTATCTTTGGCATCACGTCGAGCATGGAGAACGGTGCCTTTGACCGGGAGGATATAGAAAATATCAATGACGGCGACGAGAAGGCGGCGATTATCTTTGACCATGTAAGCCTTACCTACAGCGGCGGCGGTGATGAATCCCTGACGGATATTGACTTTGTTGTGAAAAAAGGCGAGACGGTCGGTATTATAGGCGGTACAGGCTCCGGAAAGACCTCCGTGGTCAACCTGATTCCGCGCTTTTATGATGCGACAAAAGGGCGCGTGCTTGTGGACGGAATGAAAGTCAGGGACTACGACATTGCCGCGCTGCGGGAAAAAATAGGTGTCGTTCCGCAGAAGGCAGTTTTGTTCAAGGGAACAATCCGTGAAAACCTCCTGTGGGGAAATGAGCATGCATCAGAGCAGGATATTGAGGATGCACTGCGCATCTCGCAGGCGAGGGAGTTTGTGGACACCAAGGAGGGCAGGCTTGACTTTATGATTGCACAGGGGGGCAAGAATCTCTCCGGCGGCCAGAAACAGCGCCTCACGATTGCGCGTGCCATTGTGCGCAAGCCCGATATCCTGATACTCGACGACAGCGCTTCGGCGCTTGATTTTGCCACGGATGCAAAGCTCCGCGCGGCGGTGAAGGGTATGGGAAATGACATGACGGTCATCATTGTGTCGCAGCGTGCGGCGTCGATTATGTATGCTGACAAAATTGTCGTGATGGACGATGGTGCGGTGGCAGGCATCGGCACGCATGAGCAGCTCCTTGCGGACAATGTGACTTATCAGGAAATCTATTATTCGCAATTTCCGGACAAAAAAGCGCGGAGGTAATCGGAATGAAAGATAGAAGTTCAAATCGTGATATTTTAAAAAAAGTGTTGCGCCACATCGGAAAATATAAAATTTTCCTGTTTTTTTCCATTGTGCTTGCGGCAGTTTCGGTCATCCTTACCTTATATATACCGATTCTTACCGGTCAGGCGGTGGATTGTATTATTGGACCTGGCGCAGTAGATTTTGACGGGATTCTGGATATACTAAAGAAGATGGCAGTCATTATCGTCCTGACGGCGGTGGTGCAGTGGGTGATGAACACCTGTAACAATAAGATTGCCTATCAGGTCGTGCGCGACGTGCGCGATGAGGCGTTTCACAAACTGCAGATTCTGCCGCTCAAGTACATTGACGGACATTCCCACGGCGATATCGTGAGCCGCGTCATTGCGGACGTAGACCAGTTTTCCGACGGTCTGCTTATGGGATTTACCCAGCTTTTTACAGGCGTGGTCACGATTATCGGCACACTGGTCTTTATGTTTTCCATCAATGTCTCAACGACGGTTGTTGTTGTCATACTGACACCATTGTCATTTTTTATCGCAGGATTTATTGCGAAAAGGACATTCAGCATGTCCAAGCTCCAGTCGGAGACGCGCGGGGAACAGACAGCGCTGATTGACGAGATGATTGGCAATGAAAAAGTCGTGAAGGCGTTTGGGCATGAGCCGCAGGTAATGGAGCAGTTTCGCGAAATCAATGACCGCCTGCAAAAGGCAAGCGTCAAGGCAATCTTTTTCTCATCGCTGACCAATCCGTGTACGCGCTTTGTCAACAGCCTGGTCTATGCGGGCGTGGGAATCCTCGGCGCATTTCTGGCGATAAGGGGCTATATCAGCGTGGGGCAGCTTACGAGCTTTTTAAGCTATGCAAACCAGTACACCAAGCCGTTTAACGAGATATCCGGCGTGGTGACGGAATTACAGACCGCGCTGGCATGTGCAGGCAGGGTGTTTGAGTTTATCGAGGAGGAACCGCAGATACCGGAACCGGACAATGCGGCAGTTTTGCAGGCGCCAAAAGGCAATATCACAATGAAGAACGTCAATTTTTCATACAATCCCGACCAGAAGCTGATACAGGATTTTAACCTGGAAGTCAAGTCCGGTCAGCGCGTGGCGATTGTGGGGCCGACCGGATGCGGAAAAACAACTGTCATAAATTTGCTGATGCGGTTCTATGATGTTAATAGCGGGAGTATTCAGGTGGACGGCATTGACATCAGGGACATGACGCGCAAAAGCCTGCGGGAGAGCTTTGGCATGGTCTTGCAGGAGACATGGCTCCATGCGGGCACGATACGGGAAAATATCGTGATGGGAAAGCCGGACGCCACGGACGACGAGGTCATTGCGGCGGCGAAGGCGGCACACGCACACAGCTTTATCAAACGTCTGCCAATGGGATATGACACGGTGATTACGGAGGACGGCGGCAGTCTCTCGCAGGGACAGAAGCAGCTTCTCTGCATTACGCGCGTGATGCTCTGCCTGCCCCCGATGCTGATTCTCGACGAGGCGACCTCCTCCATCGACACGCGCACCGAAATCAAGATATCGCAGGCATTTCACACAATGATGAAGGGCAGAACGAGCTTTATCGTGGCACACAGGCTTTCCACGATTCGCGAGGCGGATATTATCCTTGTCATGAAGGATGGAAACATAATTGAGCAGGGGAACCATGAAACACTTTTAAATAAGGAAGGTGGATTTTATGCGAAGCTGTATAACGCTCAGTTTGAACTGGGATAAAATTGTGCCTGCGCCCGAAACCAGGGCATCGGCAAGAATGGAGACATTGAAATGATAAATAAATTTCTGAATGTATCGGATTATGGGATTATTGGATTTCTGGGTGTCGCATTTGCATATATTCTGACCAGCATTATGCTGGCGGCGGGCATGAATAAACTGCCGCGTGACCATGGGCGTGAGTTTGCGCACGACGGAGGGCTGTCGGCGGGAAAACCGCGCGGTGCGGGATTTGTGTTTATTCTCGTGTTTGTGCTGGCGATGCTGGTTTTCGGAAACGTTGACCGTGAGATGCTGATTTATCTGATTCTCACCGTTGCGGCAATGATGACAGGTTACCTGGATGACTGTGCGAGGGTTTCATGGGGCGAGCTGCGCAAGGGACTTCTTGACCTGGTCATCGCTGTCATGGCGGCAGTGACGATGGTCAACTTCAATGGAAGCGCCGTGACCATTGCCTTTACCGGGCAGGTCATCACACTGCCGCCGCTTGTCTATGGTGTGCTTGCGGTGATACTCGTGTGGGGCTCCATCAATGTGACGAACTGCGCGGACGGTGTTGACGGTCTGTCAGGGACACTGACAGGAATCACACTGTTTACCACTTATATGATTATGACAAGGATGGGCGTGGCATACGAATTTTCCTATTCGATATTGCTTTTTATCGCGTGCGTGCTTGGCTACCTGTGGTTTAACGCGACACCGAGCCGCCTGCTTATGGGGGATGCGGGCTCCCGAGCCATGGGGCTGTTTATTGCCATTGCGGTGATGAAGACTGGCTGTCCGTTCCTGTACCTGCTGGTGGCATTTGTCCTTATGGTGGATGGCGGAATCGGTCTTGTGAAAGTGTCGCTTCTGCGTTTTCTGCACATCAAGATTCTGACAAAGGTCCGGACGCCGCTTCACGACCATGTCCGCAAAAACCTCGGCTGGTCCAATGCCCAGACCGTCTTTAAATTTGCCATTATCCAGATTATGATATCGGCAGCCGTCCTGTGGGTGATAGCGGTACAGTAAAAAGGATGAGCGCCAGCGCGCTCATCTAGCAAAAAGCTTCGCTTTTTGTTTAAATGGTCTACGTTGTCGCAATTTCCTATAAAGTAAAAAAGTGCAGCCTTTGGCAGGGCTGCATTCTTTTTATGCACACGGACGTCCAAATGAAATATGCCAGCAAGCTGACGGACGCCCGGCGCACGAGTAGGGAAGATGGCTCTTCCCTATTCGATTGCGCAGCCCCATGCAGAGGAAATATGCCGCTGAAGCGGCGCATGGGGCGCGCGGCGAGTAGTGGAGAAGGACATTCCCTTACTTGATTACGCAGAAAATTGAATAACACCATTAAGTTTTTCCGGAAATATTCCGACATATATATCAAACAGTAGTCTCAAAAGAAACAAAAAGGGAATAAGACTGACAGAAAGAGCAGGGAATGTGTATGAATGTAACGATTGATGCGCAGCGCCCCGTCTCTGGACCAGGCAGCACCGAAACAACTACAACTACATACAAACCATCCGCTCACGCACAAGGT
>Ga0137307_100423_pt1 | contig 57571 bp, 48 predicted proteins | sample NAcewD2O_March_2_FD_97180 | JGI IMG/M metagenome (GOLD analysis project Ga0137307, IMG submission 97180) | Mouse cecal microbial communities from Vienna, Austria - N-Acetylglucosamine amended D2O_March | ecosystem: Host-associated > Mammals > Digestive system > Large intestine > Cecum | place... | reverse complement strand
GCAACTTTTCCAGGACGATACCCACAAAGTAGAGAAGGCAAACTTTACCGTGCAGTTCGAGGCTCTCGGCGAAAACGACAGGCCCATTGTCCTTACTCAAAACGAGTACATGCGCCGCATGAAGGAAATGGCAGCTTTGCAGCCCGGCATGAGCTTCTATGGCGAGCTCCCCGACAGCTATCAGCTTGTGGTGAACACAGAGCATCCGCTCGTGAAGGATATTCGTGAAAAAGCCGACTCGGCACTTGCCGCCACCGTACAGCCCTTGCTCGACAACATAGAGGCACTTAATGCCGATGCTGAGAAAATACGCAAAGATGCAGGCGACAAACCGCTCTCTGCTGAAGACGAGCAGCGTGTGAAAGACCTCGAAAAAGAAGTCGCTGATGCACGTTCGGCTCAGAGCAAGGCGATTGCCGACTATGCTGCGCAGCTTCCTGAAGTAAGCCAGCTTGTCGACCTCGCCCTCCTTGGCAACGGTCTCCTCCGTGGCGAGCAGCTCAGCGCATTCATCGACCGCTCTGTCAAGCTTATGCAGAAATAGGCGGCGTGCACGCAGAGCGCGCTGCACACCCGATATCAATTAATCATCACTCTCCATATAATCAACCGGCCCCGGTGTGGCATCCGTCACACCGGGGTCGGTTTGCACGTATCTATTTGAATGAGGGTGCTCTTTGCTGCCGCCTCAGACGGAAGCATTTTAATTGCATTTGTTGTAACTCGATTTAAACCGGTATTACGAGCATGGGGATGTCGGCCTGTAAGAGGAGGCGGTGGGCCAGGCCGGGACGCAGGAGGCGGCTGAGAGCGTTTCGTCGTCGGTTTGGTACTACTACGAGGTCGAAATCGTGCACGGCGTTTAGCTGCGAAAATTCGCTGTCGGAGTCGGCTTGCGACACCGGAACGGCCTCGAAGTGGTAATGCTTGAAGTTGGCCCGGCAATAGTCGCTCAGTCGTACGAGGGCTTTGTCGGCCGAATTTTCGTTGAAGCGGCTTTTCTTTGGCACGTGCACAATTGTCACCGAGGCGGCATCTGAGCCAAAGAGCCTGTAGAGAGTATCCATTGCCAGAATATCGTTCTGGTCGATGTTGCTGAAGAAGAGAATGTTTTTGGGATGTAGCGATTTTTCGACGGCTACTGTTTCAGGCACTGTAAGTACGGTGAATCGGCCTTCGTCGAGGACTTCGGCCGTGATACTGCCTATCATATCGCTCTCTTTTTTGCGAGCTTCACGCGTGCCCATCACAATAAGGCGCGGCGTGTGGAGTTTTGCGTAGTCGACAATAGCGTCTTCGGGCACGCCTTCTGTGACGTCGAGATTGAGCTTTACGGCCGGAATGCTACCGTCGAGCATCTGTCGGCGCAGGCGCTCGGCAAAGTGCGACATTAGCATGCGTCCGGCCTCCTTCATCTGCTGCCGTGCGCCGTTCTCTCCGATTTCATACGAGAGGGAATCGGAGAGCTGCATTTTTCCGCTTATATAGGGGTCGATGTAGCTGTAGAGGAGGTCAACTGCAGCGTTGTGCCGCGACGCGATTGTGCAACCGACGATAGCGGCCTTGAAAGAGTGTTCGCTGAAGTCTACCGGCACCAGAAAAGTGTGGCACGATTTTGCAGGCGAGATATTGTCGCTGAAAAGTTCTTGGTTTTCGACTATACGTAGAGCCAGAGGAAGGTCGGTCTCCCGAATTCTTACGCGAACGCCGGAAGAGAAGCCCGGAACTTCGAGATTGACGTTGTTGAGCTCAACCCGTATTCCTTCGTTTTCGAGTAGGGTACGTACCAGCAGGGCGCGCTCGTATGTGTGTATTGCCAAGGTAATCAGTCGCGACATTGCAAGGAAATTAAAAAAAGGACGCGGTCACGAGGCCCGGCGTCCTTACAATATTGTTAATGAACCAAGAGAGATTTTATTCAGCCTCTTGCTGTTGGAGAATTTCCACAGCCATATCGTAGATAGTGCTGTCATCAAGAACAACAATACCACCGTCGGGCCCGGGTTCTATATGTACACCACAGTTTTTGCCGAAATCGTAATTACTGCCGCCAAAGTAGTTGCGAACGGTCTGAACAGTGGTGTTGAGCCTGTCTGCAATCTGATGCATCGAGCCGTCGGGAAGGCGGTCTTTCAACCGACGGAGTTCGTTAAAGGTGATTGTCTTGGTCATATCTTTTTCTTTTTAAAGGATGATTGATATGGGTGTTATTTGTAGTTGCTAAGTTAATGCCTATTTTCTAATAAAACAAACAAAGATGAGAAAAAATTATATGTTATAAAACATGTGTTTGTCTTTTTGTTTGATATAAAGATGTTTGTGCGGCAAATAACTTTCGAGACAGGCTGCGCCTGCGGGCTCTGGAGCGAGATGCGTCTGTTTTTAGATGCGCTCGGCATCTGAAGCCCGCATCCAGGCTTTTGTGCCGTTGTTGATTTTCACGTTATACCATCGTGGCGACACGGGGTCGTCGGGAGTTTCGACTGAGTCGACAATCTCTACGGTTGTACCTTCGTGGATAGTGATTATTTTGTCGCCGCTTTTGCCGGTGGCTCTGGGCGACGAGGAGAGTTGTGTAGACGGCGAAGTAACTACGGCGAAATTGCTCTGAGTGGCGTTGTCGGCGGCGTTCATGGCTACTGTTATGACGTATGCACAGACAAAGAACAGCACTATTCCGCCGAAGAAGCCCGTCTTACGCATGGCTATGTTGCGCGAAAATATATAGAGGGCTACGGCTCCGCACAGTAGTGCGAACAACGCAAAAGCAGTCCAAGCCCAGGTGTTGGCCGTGGCCGACGACACAATGTTGCGGTGCAGTTTTGCCACAAAGGGGGTGTCGTCTTCCGGACGGTCTTGTATACGCGAGCGTACAAATTCGAGATTTTGGCGTGCGTCTTCGTTGGTGGGGTCGAGTTTGAGGGCGCGCTGATAGCAGACAACGGCTTTGCCGAGGTTGTCGCGGCGGAAATATGCGTTTCCGAGGTTGTACCATGCTGTAGAGCTCTGGCCCTCGGAGGCGATGCTTTGCTCATAGAGAGTCGCGGCGCGGCCATAGTCTTCTTTTGCGTATGCCGAGTCGGCCTGGATGCCGAGGCTCTGGGCTGTCGCTGCAAGTGTCGTAAGACAGATGAAAAGGAAAAATATGAGGTTTTTCTTCATGATGATTACTTAGCGCTTTCTTACATCTTCAATATTTCTTATAGCCGCTGCTGCTTCATCGTAGAGCCCTGCGATTTCTGCTTCTGAGTGCGTGGGGGTGAAACGGGCCATTTCGCACTGGTTGAGCACGTCAATCACATGGTCGGTGTCTGTCTCCGAGAGGCCATATGCTTTCAGACGGTCGGAGACATTGTCGAGCGTGAGTTGCGATGCCGATATGGAGAGCTTGTCGCTGAGATAGCCCCACAGAGCTTTGGCGAGCGACGCGTAGAAGCGGTCGTTGTCGTGTGCGCTCATTGCAGAGCGAGCTTCGCGCAGTCGTTTGGCGGCAACACGCCCGGCCTTGGCAAGTTTGCGACCTGAGACATCTGCCTGCAATCTTATCTGACGGCGGTATATGACGGCTACGGCGACAAGTGCGAGCACAAGCAGCAGATATGCGCACCAATAGTACCATGAACGGATTACGAAAGTGCGATTGTGGCTTTGCGCCTCAGCCGACATGGGCTTGATGTAGAGAATGTCGTCGATAGTCTTTCCTGATAGGGTGGTCTGTTCGACAGCTGGTGCACTGTTGGTGCCGCGGAGTACCTTTATGGGTTTCGAGGGTACGTCGACAGTGACATATTTGTTGTCTGAAGGGTCGAAATATATCAATGGAGTTCCTTCGATTATGAAATCGCCCATTTCCTGTGGAACGATAGTGAAGTCGGTGCGGAATGTGCCGCTCATGTTCGAGCTGCCCACAACGCTGGCCTGAATATCGGTCTTGGGGGTGTAAGTGTCAATTCCGGCCGGGAACTGCACATCGGGTTCAGCAAGATATTTGATGTTGCCCGTACCTTTTATCGTGTATGAGTAAACAGCCGCTTCGTTGGTTCGGAGCAGTTCCGGTTCGAGCGATGTCGATACACTGAACTGGCCTACGGCGCCGCTGAATCCGGCCGGACGGGGCTCGGGCAGAGGCTTCACGGTGAGGGATGCTGCATTTGATTTGGTTGTGAGTTCCTGCTCCACGGAGTGGGGTGCGGAGAAGAATCCCATGTTTATCATTTGCACTTGCTCAACGGTGACTTTATATTCGCCCGAATTAACGGTAAGTGTGCCTGATTTTTGCGGATAGAGCAGTAGGCGTTTGAATACCACGGTGTGGTAGTTCTGCCCGTTGTAATGCTCGAGGCTTACTTCGTTGCTTACCGGAAGCTCTTCGCACAGGAAGCCGTCGAATGCCGGCTGTACCGATGGCAGAAACGATGTTATGCCGTATTTAGTATACAGTTTGATTGTGGCGACAACGGGCTCCTGCTCATATACGCTCGATTTCGAGAAATTGATGCGTATGAGAAGGTCGTTGGCCGATACTTTTTCTGTTGTCTGGGTGCCTGCGTAAGGGTCATGCTGACGGCGTGAACCTCCTTGCTGCTGAGAATTTGCGTCGGAGGCGTCGCCGGGCAGAATTTCGAAGCGTGCGGCACTGGAGTTCAAAGTTTTGCCGCTGCAGTTGATAGATACAGCAGGTACGTCGACAGTGCCGGGAGTGTCTGCACGGTAAGTGAACGAGAAGTCGAGTGTGGTCGACGATGTAGCTCGTCCGTTGATAACGCTGTACTCCGAGCGAGTCGACAGAGCCGGGCCGTAGAGCAGAGTGCAGCCTTTGAGCTGAGGCGCGGCCGGGGCACTTGCTTCTCCGTTGGTCAGTCGGAATGTAATGGCGAAATTCCGGCCTTGTACCACGTTTTGTGGCTTGACGAGTGAAAATGATGCCTGAGCCTGAGCGGCCAATGTCGCTAAGGCCAGAACTAAGAATAGTATGAAACGTCTGAATGTCATAGTCGGAATGTGTTGTGGCTTACCAGGGTTTGTCGGTCTGAGGACGTCCGGCAGGCTGTTCCTCTTCTTTCACTTTCTTTCGTGTCTGGTTTTCTTTATTCTGCATCGACTGGAGAATCTGTTGGGCCGACTGGGTCATTTTTTCAGGTTTGGGCTGCTGCTGTTGCTGTTGGTCCTGCTGTTGCTGTTGGTCCTGCTGCTGTTGTTGGTCCTGCTGCTGTTGCTGTTGTTGCTCCTGCTGGTCCTGCTGCTGGTCTTGCTGATTCTGGTCCTGATTTTCCTGCTCCTGCTTTTTGAGCTGTGCGAGTCTCAGGTTTTCGCGGGCATCCATGTCGTCGGGCTTCATGCGGAGCGAGCTTTTGTACATAGCAATGGCACGGTCGTATTGCTCGTCGTTGAATGCCATGTTTCCGAGATTGTAAAATGCCTTTTGTGCAATTTCGGGGTCGTATTGCTTAGCGTCGGGAATGAGTTGCTCGAAGAGAGCGCCGGCCTGCATGCGCGGGTCGTTTTGTGAGCCCTTGTTGTCGTCCGATGCAAGTTGTACAAGAGTCACCGCCTTGTTGAATTTTGCACGGATAGAGCCGCCGTTGTACTCAAGCGCCTTGTTGTATTCAGCAAGGGCTTCGTGATATTTTTCTTTTTCGAAAAGGCTGTTGCCGCTTCGTATGTCGTTGCGCTCGGCCTTGTATGACTTCGACGGCGTATTATATTTTGGGTCGCGCAATTTAGGCTGCGCCGCTCCTGCAACAGTTGCCGAGTCGGGCATCTGCCGGGCATCGGGCATATTGTCGGGCACTGCATCCGGGGTGTTGTCGGGCATGCTGAGCTGTGCCTGCGCGCCGAGTACGGTCAAAGCCGCAAATATTGGAATTATATATCGTTTCATTTCTTTGCCTCCTTTTTTGCTGCGGTCTCTTTGGTGAAGAAATTGATGCCTTTGAGCCAGCTGATTTTACGGTTGACAATGAATATGTCGATGATGAGGAAGAGGAATGCCAAAAAAGCGAATGTGGGGAATTGTTCGGCTCCGGCTGTGTAGCTCACGGTGTTGAACTCCGACTTCTGGAGTTTGTCGAGTTGCGAACTGAGTTCGCTGAGGGCCGAGTGAGAGGCGCCGTTCACATAGATGCCGTCGCCGGCCGAAGCGATTTCGTCGGCGAGTTGCTCGTTGAGCTTGGTTATTACGGGAGTGCCTTCGGGAGTGGTGAAGCCGGGCAGGAGAGTACCGCCGGCCGTGCCGAGCCCGATTACATCGACTTGAATTCCATTCTCGCGTGCAAGGCGTGCTGCATCGACTGCCGCACCTTCGTGGTCTTCCGCATCGGTTATGAGAATTATCGCCTTGTGCATGTCCTCAGCCGGCGAAAAACCGTTCATGGCCATTTTTATTGCCCCGGCTATGTCTGTGCCCTGATAAGTTATCTGTTGGGGATTAAGTTCGTTGAGATACATCTTTGCGGTGTAGAAGTCGGCGGTGAGCGGAAGCTGCATTTTGGGCTCTCCTGCAAAAATCACCAGACCGACCTTATCATTGTTCAGACGGTCGATGAGCTTTTCGAGCAGCAGACGGGCTCTGTCGAGGCGCGATACGCCGTCGGGCTTGTCGGTCGACGATGCCAGCATTGAGTTGGATACGTCGAACGCTATCATCACTTCGATGCCGGCCGAGGTCTCGGTCTGCTCTTTGGCGCCGGCACGCGGACGTGCCACCATGATGACCAGAGCGGCAAGAGCGAGCATTGCCAGTGTTATCTTGATTGCCGGCGTGTAGCGCGAGGAGTCGGGCATCAGCGATGCAATGACCTCGGGCCGTCCGAAACGGCGCAGTTTTGCCCGGCGCGAGGCACGCATTGTCATGTAGAGCAATACAAAGAATGGAATCAGCGCCAGGAGGTAGAGATATTGCGGATATGCGAAGTCAAACATAATCAGTCTTTTTACGGTATGGTACGCAACACTGTGAAACGGAGCAGAAGCTCAAGCGTGAAGAGCCCGAGGGCAAGCCAGGCCCACATCATGTAGTTGTCTTCGGTATGTGAGAAGTGGCGTACGTCCATCTGGGTTTTCTCAAGCTTGTCTATTTCTTCAAATATGTCGTTGAGCACGCGGTTGCCTGTGGCTCTGAAATATTTGCCGCCTGTGGTCTCGGCAATGGTCTTGAGGGTGCCTTCGTCGATTACTACCGGTTGCGATTCGAACTCAATACGGCCCGTGAGTGTGCGTACAGGATAAGGCGCGTTGCCGTTGGTGCCTACACCTATGGTATAAATCTTTACACCGAGTTCTTTGGCCACTTCGGCAGCAGTGACAGGAGCCACTATGCCGGTGTTGTTAGAGCCGTCGGTGAGAAGAATAATGCTCTTGCTTTTGGCTTTGCCCTCTTTCAGACGGTTGAGCGATGTGGCGATGCCGTCGCCGATAGCGGTGCCGTCTTCGAGCATGCCCATGCTCAGATTCTGCAGATATGAAAGCAGCTGCGATATGTCGACAGTCATAGGAACGCCTGTGAGGCTTTCGCCGGCAAAAATCACTATGCCTATATTGTCGCTTTCGCGGCCTGCGATAAATTTGGTGGCCACTTCTTTGGCTGCCTCGAAGCGGTCGGGCTTGAAGTCTCGGGCCAGCATCGACGACGATACATCGAGTGCAAGCACTATGTCGGTGCCTTCGGTCGATGTGGTGCGCCAGCTGTCGCGCTGTTGCGGACGTGCCATAACTATGATAAGGCATGCCAGCGTGGCGAGACGAAGTGCAAAGAGCAGATGGCGCAGATATTGTTTCCAGGTGCGTGGAAGTGCTGCAAATGGTGCTGTGGTCGACAGTGCCATGGTGGCATAGCTGTCGCGCTGCTTAAGTATGTACCATACTATAAGCGGCACCAGTATGAGAAGGGTCCAGAGAAAATCGGGATGTGCGAAGTGCATCGTTACTTGGTTTTGGTGGGCCGTGCCTTGGTGTCGTTGTTTTCGGCCTCAGGCTCGGGCTCGGGTTTTGGACGTGTCTGCTCTACGAAAGAGATTGCGCGGTTGAACGAGCGTATATTGTCGTCGGGCAGCGGACGTACTTTTGCAAATTTTACAAAGTCTGCCACCGACAGCACAGCGCGTATTTCGTCGGCAGTCATGCGTGTCTGTGGGTTGTCGCGCAATGCTTTCACTATCTGGGTGGAGGTCATCTCCATGGCGTTTATGCCGAAGCGGCCCTGCAGATAATCTCGGAGAATGTCGACAAGTCGGGTATAGTACTCTTTTTCGTGGCCGTTTTCGGGCAGATGTCTCTGCTGCAGGTCGTTGAGCCTCTGTACGGCAAGTTCGTATGGCGGAACCACGGGTTTGCGGCGCTCTTCGACAACGACACGGTGCCGGTGGAATGTGAAGTATGCCCACACTGCGGCTGCGGCTACTGCAAGACCTGCAAGGAGCCATATGAGCCAGTTGGGAATATAATCATACCAGCGCGATTGAGCCGATACCACCGATGCCATGGGGTGGATAGTGGCGAGCGAGTCGACATCAACGGGCAATACTTTGAATGTCACTACGTTGGAAAACGCCGTATCGGCTCCCGGTGCCGGAAGCACGGCAAAGGGAGGAATGGTGACTTCGCCCGGGTCAAAGGCCTGAATCGTGAAGTCGAATTTGAGTCGGGTGCGTGCGTCGGTCTCCGTGGAGGTGCTGTCCGATGCCACTACATCGACTCCGTTGAATTCGAGATATTCCACACCGGGGGTGAGCAAGGGGAAGTCGATAAGCTGTGCCGGTGTCGACGACGGCATGTCAACGGTGACGCGCAGATGATTGAGCGAACCCATCACGATGGCGGCGCTGTCGATGTCGGCGCTTACCTTCACTGTCGGGGCCGACCATGCCGCTGCAGAAGCGAGCAGGCATGACGCGGCCAGTGCGTTTTTACCTATATTATGTAAGTAGTGACGTTTCATAGGGTTGAACGGGATTTGAATAAGCCCATGAGAGCGCGGACATAGTCCTCGTCGGTGGCGACCGAAGTATAATCGACGCGCGTGCTGCGCAGGGTAGTGGACATTTGCTGCTGGCGGGCATACCACCATTTGTTATATGCGGTGCGGGTGCGGTTCGACGAGGTGTCGACCCACATGTCGCGCCCGGTCTCGAGGTCGGTGACGCGCATCAAGCCAACATCGGGCATCTCACCGTCGCGCTTGTCATATACCTGAATTGCCATGACATCGTGACGCGACACTGCCACGGTGAGCGGCGTTCGATAGTCCGAGCTGTCGATGAAGTCGGATATGAGAAACATGGTGCAGCGGCGTTTTAGGGCGTCGCTGAAATACCGCACTGCCTGCGCGATATCAGTGCCTTTGTGCTGGGGCTGGAAGTCGAGCAGCTCACGTATAAGGTAAAGAATGTGCTTGCGACCTTTTTTGGGCGTTATGAACTTCTCTACATGGTCGGAGAAGAAAATAGCGCCGATTTTGTCGTTGTTCTGAATGGCCGAGAAAGCTATCGTGGCGGCTATCTCGGCTATCATTTCACGTTTTTCAGGGCCTGCGGCTCCGAAATTACGACTGGCCGACACGTCGACCAGAAGCATCACCGTGAGCTCGCGCTCCTCTTCGTATACCTTTACGTAGGGATGGTTGTGACGGGCGGTGACATTCCAGTCGATATCGCGTATGTCGTCGCCGTATTGATACTCACGAACTTCCGAGAACATCATGCCGCGGCCTTTGAATGCCGAGTGGTACTCGCCGGCGAAGATGTTCTGCGATAGTCCGCGAGTTTTAATCTCTATCTTGCGAACCTTCTTTATCAGTTCATTTGAATCCATAAAAGGAAATAAGCGTCGGTTTGACAATTAGGGCACCTGCACCTTGTCGAGGATGTCGGTGATAATCATGTCGGTGGTGAAGTTGTTGGCTTCGGCTTCGTAGGTGAGGCCGATACGGTGACGGAGCACGTCGTGTGCGACAGAAATCACATCTTCGGGAATCACATAGCCGCGTTGGTGCAGGAATGCGTAGGCACGGGCTGCACGGGCCAGCGATATTGACGCACGGGGCGATGCACCGAACGAAATGTAGCCGGCGAGGTCGTCGAGACCGTATTCTTTGGGAGTACGTGTGGCGAAAACTATGTCAACGATGTAGCGTTCGATTTTCTCGTCTACATAAATCTGCTCCACTACTTTCTGGGCTTCAATCACCTCTTGCGGCTTGAGAACGGGAATGACCGGACGCTGCTCGCGAGCAATGTTCATACGTATGATTTCGCGTTCCTCGTCTTTTGTGGGATAGCCGATTACGACTTTCATAAGGAAACGGTCGACCTGTGCTTCGGGCAGGGGGTAGGTGCCTTCTTGCTCAACGGGGTTCTGTGTGGCCATTACGAGGAAAGGCGTGTCGAGGCGGAAAGTGTTGTCGCCGATAGTCACCTGGCGCTCCTGCATGGCTTCGAGCAGAGCTGACTGCACTTTGGCCGGAGCACGGTTGATTTCGTCGGCAAGAACGAAGTTTGCGAAAATAGGGCCTTTCTTCACCTGGAAAGTCTCGTTTTTGACACTATAAATCATAGTGCCGATAACGTCGGCCGGAAGAAGGTCGGGGGTAAACTGGATACGACTGTATTTAGCATCGATGAGCTGGGCCAGAGTTTTGATTGCAAGGGTCTTGGCAAGGCCGGGGACGCCTTCGAGAAGTACGTGGCCGTTGGCCAGAAGAGCAATCAGAAGGCTTTCTACGAGATGCTTCTGTCCTACAATTGTCTGGTCCATACCATGAGTAATCATGGTTATGAAATCGTTTTTGCTTGCGACCAACTCGTTAAGCTGGCGAATGTTGACGCTTTCGCTCATAATAGTCTGGTGTTATATTTCAATATTAACGTTTTTTGCAAATATTTGGTTGTGAAGCAGCGGCAGCCTGCCGCCCTTTAAACGACTACAAAATTACTATTATAACAATTAACACTCGGCAAACGAATGTTAATTTTAATTATTATGTCTTTAACAAATATACGTTTTAAACTTTTTTATATTTACTTTGTCTTTAAAGAAAGAATCAAAAATAATGAGGTTTTCGTTTGTCTCTCTACATATTGCCATCTTTTTGACACTCTGCGTAACAGGGTGCTCTAACGACCGGCACCATGCCGCAGCGGAACCGGTGGCCGACTTGTCGTCGCTGATGCGCGACTATCGCGCTATGCCCGACAGTCTCCGGCAGGATGCCGTGAGCCGTTGCCTTCCGGAAGTGACTGCTTTTATGAAAGTTGTGTCAGGCGACACTGTAAGCGACAGCCTGCTTGAGGCGTGGTCGGCATCGCCGGTGGTGTTGCGCTTTACTGCGGCTGTGGATTCGGTTTTCCCGTCGCAGGAATTTCTTCAGGCCGATTTGGGCTACATTCTCTCCGCGGCACGCGACGAGGGTCTCGATTTGCCTCATCGCCGTTATGCGGCAGTCACTTACGGACGCCCGGAAGCCGTTCTTTTCGTCGACTCGGTGATGCTTGTGGCACTCAACCATTTCCTGGGGTCCGACTTTCCGGGTTATGGCCATTGGCCGCTTTATCGTCGGCAGGAAAAGCGTCCTGAAAACTTGCCTTATGCGCTTTCGGAGGCGATTATCGCTACCCGCTATCCTTATGAGGCAAGTCCCGGGCAGGCAACCCTTCTGTCGCGAATGCTATACGAGGGTGCCCTCGCAAAAGCTAAACTCGCCACAGTACCTGATGCAACAGTCAATGCCGTGCTGGGTTATGATAAAGATGAATACGCCATGCTCGTGGAGCGTGAGGGCGAGCTGTGGCGACAACTCGTATCGTCGGGACTACTGTATGACACCTCTCACCTTAGCTCCGAGCGCTTTAATGCGCCGTCGCCGGCTGTGAATGTCCTGGCTTCAGCATGGCCTGCAAGAGTCGGCCGCTTCGTGGGGGTGCAGATAGTGGATTCATATCTCGAACACAATCCCGGCACTACACTTGCACAACTGTTGTCTCCCGACTTCTATAACTCACCGCAGGCACTGGAGCGCTCGGCCTACAAGGCTCGATGAAATTCCTGCCGAAAAAACACCCGGCGACAGTCGCCGGCGGAGTTTTGTTATTTGATAAGATCGTATGAGAAGGTTCTTTAAAAATATTTTCAACAGCATATTTTGCCAGACATCAATGCTGCTGATTATGTGTTGTCTGATAGTGACAGACTCTGCGCTGTCTCTTGCCGGACGGCGGAATGCAATTGCTGTCGGCTCGTGTGTTGCCGGTGGCCTTATTTTGCTCGGTCTTGTAGTCCGTATAGTGGTTGCTTTGGTCAAGGACAAGGAGCTTAAGACAATGTCGGCTAAGCCCCTCATAATAGTGGATACATGCAACAGTCTGCTTTTTCTTTACTGGCTGTACTCCGTTGCGGGGGCAATGGTTGCCGTGGTATGGCTCATACTCATGCTGTGGACCGCAATACGACGAATCCGGCGCAGGTGATGTGGCCCGGCGGAAGATGGCGGGTTCTTGCTCTTACTGTATGTGAAGAATTTTCTGAAGAACTTGTCGCGTTAAAAATGAAAAAAATAAACATAAAAAAGGGCAAGACGAAAAAAAATTGCTAAATTTGCCCTTATGAACGAGGACGCGCTCAGTCGAATGTACCTGAAGGAGACATCCTTTCAGGACCTTATGCAGCATCGTGTATTCAACGTGTTGCTAATCGCATCTCCATACGATGCCTTCATGATGGAGGAAGACGGTCGTGTGGAGGAACAGCTGTATAACGAATATGTGTCGCTTAATCTTAGTTCGCCACCGCGTGTGACCCGCGCTTCAACAGTGACCGAGGCATTGGATCTGATGCGCTCAAAGCCTTTCGACCTCGTGGTCGCTATGCCCGGTGGAGAGCTCTCAGACACTTTCGAAGGCGCTTCGAAACTCAAGAGCCTTTATCCGTCGGTGCCTTTTGTGGTGCTCACACCCTTCAGTAAGGAAGTGTCGCGCAGGCTTGCAATGGAAGACCTGTCGAATGTCGACTATGTCTTCAGTTGGCTGGGAAACATGGATTTGCTGCTGGCTATAATCAAATTGCTTGAAGACAAGCTCAATGCCAACGATATCACCGACGTAGGCGTGCAGGCAATATTGCTCGTAGAAGACTCAGTACGCTTTTACTCGTCGGTGCTTCCGCATATCTATAAATTTCTGCTCAAGCAGTCGAAGCTTTTCTCTACAGAAGCCCTCAACCAGCACGAGCAGATGTTGCGCATGCGTGGCCGTCCGAAAGTGATGCTCGCCCGTAACTACGAAGAGGCCGTGGAGCTGTATGAGAAATACGGCAAGAAGATGCTCGGCGTAATCAGCGATGTGTCGTTTCAGCGCGAGGGAGTGAAAGATGCTCACGCAGGTCTGAGACTTGCCCGCTATCTCAGAGAACACGATCCCTATCTGCCGATTATCATTGAATCTTCGGAAGTGGCAAATGCAGGTTCTGTCGGCGAGTTCGGTGGAGTTTTTATAGATAAAAATTCCAAAAAGCTGCCCGTCGACCTTGGCGATGCCATTATGAACAACTTCGGTTTTGGCGACTTTGTGATTGTCGACCCTGTCGACAAACATCCCATAATGACCATAACCAATCTCAAAGACCTCCAGAAGAATATATTCGATATCCCTTCAGAGTCGCTTTTCTATCATGCTTCGCGCAATGATATAAGCCGCTGGCTATATTCGCGTGCGCTTTTTCCTATTGCCGATGTGGTGAAGCGGCATAGATTCAGCGATATACGCGATGCCGAAACTGTGAAGCGTCTGTTCTTCGACCTTATCGTCAAGTATCGCAAGATGAAGAACCGCGGCGTGGTGGCTGTGTTCCAGAAAGACCGCTTCGACCACTACTCCAATTTTGCGCGTATAGGGCAGGGCAGTCTCGGCGGCAAGGGCCGTGGTCTTGCATTTATCGATTCGATCATCAAGAAAAATCCTATCTGCGATAACTTCAAAGGACTTTCCATATCCATTCCGCGTTCGGTGGTGCTGTGTACCGACATTTTTGATGAATTTATGGTGTCGAACAAACTCTATCCGCTTGCACTGAGCGATGCTTCAGACCAGGTCATACTTGATGTATTTTTGGCCGCGCGTCTGCCAGAGAGAGTTCACGAAGATTTGATGGCGCTTTTCGAGGTGGTCGACCGTCCGCTTGCCGTGCGCTCGTCGAGTCTTCTCGAAGACTCGCACTACCAGCCCTTTGCCGGCATCTATGCAACATACATGGTGCCGTGCACAGGCAATGTAGAGCAGCGCCTCAAGTGGCTATCCGATGCAATAAAAGGCGTGTATGCCTCGGTTTTTTATCAAGCGAGCAAAAGCTACATGACGGCGACGAGCAACGTTATCGATCAAGAGAAAATGGCCGTGATTATTCAGGAAGTAGTAGGCGAGCCGCATGCCGGATATTACTTCCCGTCGTTTTCGGGCGTTGGACGTTCGCTCAACTATTATCCGCTCGGTGACGAGCGTACCGAAGATGGCGTTGTGGAGATTGCCGTCGGTCTTGGCAAATATATAGTAGACGGTGGCCGCGGTCTTCGTCTTTCGCCGAAGCACCCCGACAATATACTCCAGACATCGACCCTCGACCTGGCCTTGCGCGATACACAAACCAAAATGTTCACACTTTCGCCCGATATGCAGGACAACTTCAGTGTTCAACTCGATGAAGGTGCGAATCTGGCTAAAAAGAACGTGCAGGATTTTGCCGGCACAGGCGCACTCAAATACATGGTCTCCACATATGACCATATCGACGGTATGCTCAAAGACTATGAAGAAGGACGCGGCCGTCGCGTGGTGACATTCAACAATATTTTCCGCGACAAGGCATTGCCGCTTGCCGACGCTCTCGACTTCATGCTCAATCAAGGACAGCATGCCATGCAGCGCCCTGTGGAGATAGAGTTTGCCGGAAACATTGCCGAAAAGCCGAACAGCGAAGGAATCAAAGGACATCTCTACTGGCTTCAGATTCGACCTATCATCGACCATAAGAATCTGATAAACGACGATGTGCTCGACTATCCCGACAATGAGCTTATACTGCGCACCGACTCAGCTCTCGGCAATGGCATGGTCGACGGAGTCCATACTATTGTCTATGTCCGTCCCGAAGTGTTCAATTCGATGAACAATGCTGCTACGGCAGAAGTCATAGGCCGTCTAAACGCGCGGCTCCAGAGCGAAGGACGGGGATATATTCTTATCGGCCCCGGCCGATGGGGCTCGTCGGACTCTGCTCTCGGCATACCGGTGAAGTGGGCCGATATTTCGGCAGCCCGTGTGATTGTGGAGTCGGCGGTCGGCAATTACCGCATGGAGCCCAGTCAAGGCACACATTTCTTTCAGAATCTCACATCTTTTGGCGTAGGATATTTCACCATAGATGCAGCTGCCGGTCACGGATACATAGACCAGGCATATCTCGATGCGATGCCCGCCGAATATGAAGACGAATACCTCAGGATTGTCACTTTCGACAAGGCGCTTCCGGTGGCTATCAATGGCCGATCGGCGCGTGCGACAGTGTTGAAACCCGATTATCACATAACCGAAAATACCTATAATCCCGAACTTCCATGAGTTTTTTCTCCAGCATAAAAAGAGCTCTCGGCTTTGGAGACGATTATGAAGAATGCGACGATACAGTTGCATCAAACGCCGGCTCCGATGACGAAACCGAAAACGCATCGGCCGATAACACAGCTCAAGCCCTGCAGGATGTTGCAGTTCCAGCAATAGACCCCGATATAAAGGCACGGATTTTTGAAGGCGCGGTGGCAGTGTTCAACGAGGCTCTTCCCGATTTCCTTCGCCGGAGCGTCGACCCGGAGCTCCAACGCAAGCGTCTTGTCGAAGCGCTCGACAAGGGTGTAGACGAATACCTCAATCAACTCATGCACACTGCCGAGGCATATGCCGAATCGCGCTTGCGCTCGGCGGCCGATTCGTCGCGCCGTGAGAGCGAACGTCTCCGTGGCGAAATGGAAAATCTCGAGCATCAGCGCTCGGCTTTGCGCGAACAGCAGTTGAGCGCCGACCGTCGCAGGCGTGCTCTCGCCGACCGTGTGACCGACCTCGAGTCTCAGCTCGCTAAAGCTGAAGCGGAACGTGAACAGTTTGAACTTGAAAACCGTAGCCTGCTCAATAAACTCAAAGTAGCCGACATACAGCCTTCGGTTGTAGAAGATATGTCGAAAGAGATTGAATCGCTCCGCAAGCAACTCAAAGAAGGTGCGCCCGCACCGGACATCGAAACCGATGCCGGACTTCAGGCGCGCCTTGACGAAGCTATCACTGCACGCCACGAGGCCGAGAAGCAATTGGGCAATGCGAGTCGTGAGGCGGCAGAGGCTGCCGACGGTTGCCGGAAAGCGCTGAAAGCTCTTGAAGACTGCCGTACGCAACAACAGATGCAGCAGCAGATGTACAACGATTTGCAGTCGCAATTTGCAGCCGAGCGTGAGACTGTGCAGAAGTTACAGAAAGAAAAAGCAGATGCTGTGAAAATCGCCGACAGTGTTATCGGATTGCAGGCGCAGATGGCCCAGGTAGAAGAAATTATACGCAAACGCGATGAGCGAATCGCACGTCTGCGTAATGCCAACAAGCAACTCAAAGACCGTGTGGCCGAGCTCGAAGAAGTATCGAAGCGCGTTCTTGAGCGCGACGACGGCCTCTTCAACCTGCCTCCAGAATCGCCTGCCTCCAAAAAAGACAAGCAGCTGCTTGACGCGGAGGTTCTGTCGGCTATGGAGGATGATTTTGAGTGTCCCGACTGGTTTGTAAGCGAGCCGGCTCCCGGTGAAACAAGTCCTTTGCTCGCTTCCGACTCGGAATTTGGCTATCAGGAACCTCCAAAAAAGCCTAAGAAACCCGAAAATGACGCACAACTTTCTCTCTTCTGATAATGTTATAAGTGTACAAAAGTACCGACATGCGTTTTATCTCCACAAAATCTGATAAAGTACCGGCATCTTTGTCCGACGCAGTCAACCACTGCGTAGCATCCGATGGGGGACTGTATATGCCGGAATCAATACCTGTTATTCCAAAGGCTCTTTTCAACAATATAGGCGAAATGAGTCTGCGCGAGGTCGCCTATGTGGTGTCCTCGGCCTTTTTCGGCGACGACGTGCCGTGCCATGAGCTCAAAAAGATTGTCGACGAATCATTTATGTACGACGTGCCGATGCTCAAGGTGGCCCACAACCGCTATGTGCTCGAGCTCTTTCATGGTCCTACGCTTACATTCAAGGATTTCGGGGCGCGTTTCATGGCTCGCCTCATGAAATATCTCGACCGCAAGAGCAATGCGCCACAGCGCAATGTGCTAGTGGCGACAATGGGCAATACAGGTGCCGCGGCGGCAAACGGACTGCTTAAAGTCAATGGCATAAATGTATGCGTCCTTTATCCCCGTGGCGTGCTTTCGCGTCCGCAGACAGCACAGTTCACATCCTTGGGCGAGAATGTACACCCCATAGAGGTGGCCGGCACTGTTGAAGACTGCAAACGTCTGGTGCAGAGTGCCCTTGCCGACGCATCGCTGACAGATTTCCACCTCACGGGTGCAAATTCAATTAATATCGCCCGCCTTCTGCCCCAGGTCACATTTGCCATGTATGCCTATGCCAGGCTGTGTGCCATGGGTGTCGACAATGCCGCTCAGGCATGTCTGTCGGTGCCTTGCGGCAATCTGAGCAATCTTGTCGCCGCGACGATAGCTCTTAAAATGGGTACGCCCATGGGAAAAATTATCGCGGCCACGAACGCAAACAACCAGTTGGCCCCGTTATTCGACGGCAAAGACGCCGAAATACCGTCTTATCAGCCTGTGCACACTCTTGCATCATCGATTGATATGAGCCGGCCTTCGGGCTGGCCACGCCTCCAACATCTATATAAAGGCGATATCGAGGCTATGAAGCGCGATATCATATGTGCCGCACCTGTCGGCGACGAGAAAATAGCGCAGGTTGTCTCCTCGCTCTACAGAGATAAGCAGTATATGATTGATGCCCACGGAGCTGTTGCCTATGCGGCAGCCGACGAGGCTCCGGATGGAGCACCGGTTGTGATATTCGCAACCGGACATCCGGCAAAACAGCTCGACACAATGACACGCATCACCGGCACGGCTCTCGAGCTGCCCGTTCAGCTTACGAGGTTCATGTCGATGAAGCGACACTCAATAATAATACCGCCTACAGTGCCGGCACTTAGAAAACATCTGCAGACACTCGTTCATTAATCTTTAATTCTTTCCATTATGGCAAACAAACGCGACTTAAAAAAATTTATCCGCAACACCTGCGGAGCTCTCGCATCCGAAATAATCATCGCACGAGTGGTCTTTCCTGCGATTTCACGCGAGGAAGTAAACGACATCGTGGCACAGATTGCCGCTCTTCAGTGCACAACCCTTGCCAAAGTAGGCATCGTCTTCGACAAAGCTCCCGGAGAGTACGAGTCGGCTGCCGCATACCGCAAAGAGCGCCGGCAATATTTTGCCACCGCCTTCAATGCTCTTGTCGATGAGTTCGACAAAGCTGTCGAAGCAGTAGTGAAGCGCATGAACTCCGCGCTTCCCGAAGACGTACGAGCCGAAATCAAGGCAACAATCAGCGAATGAACATCGCAGGGTTGATACTGCGCCTTTTAGGCTGGAAAGTGGAGATAGACGTACCCGATATGCCTAAAAGCATAATCTGTGTAGCTCCGCACACCAGCAACTGGGACTTCATACTCGGGGAGTTGGCCTACACCTCGGCAGGTCGTAAGGCCGGCTTCCTGATGAAGGATACTTGGTTTTTCTGGCCGTTAGGGTGTCTCTTCCGTGCTATAGGAGGCATTGCCGTGCCGAGGCGACGCAAGTCGACGGGCTCGCTTACGGAGTTTCTTGTCAACAAGTTCAACCGCAGCGAGCGCATGACTATTGCCATAACCCCGGAGGGTACCCGCAGCCGCACAACACGGTGGCATACCGGCTTTCTGCATATCGCAGCGGAGGCACATGTTCCCATAGTGCTCGGCGTGCTCGATTTCGGCACTAAGCATATATTTGTGAACCGCACATTTGAGCCTACCGGCGATGTTGAGGCAGATATGAGGGCTATAAAAGATTTCTATGCGCCTTACAAAGGCAAACATCCCGAAAAATTCACTGCCGAATGAAGTCTCTCGTCAATAATCTCAGAGTTGCCGCACTACCGATGCCCATTGTCTGGGCCGATAAGGAGGCGAATATGCGCATCGTAGAGCAGGCTTTTGCCCGGCTGCCGCAGGGTACAGACCTTGTTGTGCTGCCCGAATTGTTCTCAACCGGCTTTGCAGATGATTTTGAACTCATTGCCGATTTGGCCGAGCGCAACACCGGCCCGACAATCGACCGTGTGAAAAGCTGGGCAGCGCGTTATGGTGTGGCTATCGCCGGAAGCTTTATAGCCTCGACGCCGCCGCATCTCTACAATCGTGGTTTTTTTATAGAGCCGTCGGGTGAAGAGACTTTTTACGATAAACGTCACCTCTTCTCGGTAGGTCGCGAAGGCGCGATTTTCCACCCCGGAACTACGCCGATGAACATAGTGCGTTTCCGCGGATGGAATATAGCGCTGATTATATGCTACGATTTGCGCTTCCCCGTGTGGTGCCGGTGCGTAGACAACCGCTACGACCTTATGCTTGTCATTGCGTCGTGGCCTCGGTCACGAGGCTATGCCTTCGAGCATCTGCTTGTGGCGCGAGCTATAGAGAATCAGTGTACTGTGGTCGGCTGCGACCGTGGCGGGTCAGATGAATTCGGTCAATACGACGGGCTCACACAGATTTACGACAGCCACGGCATGCCTGTTGGCACAGAGGAAGAGCCGTTTGTTGTGGCCGATTTGAGCCTGAATAAAGTTCAGGCCTATAGAGAGTCGTTTCCTGTAAGCAGGGATGCCGACGATTTTACCATTATCGACAGGTAGCGGTGTCTGTGGCTGCGTAGTGTGGAAGTCAGCTTTTTTTGCGGCGGCGGTGATTACGACGTTTTGGAGAATCTTCGTCGCAGTTGTATTTATTGAGTTCCACCATCTTGCATAATTGTGCACGGCTGAGGAGCGGATTGACAAATGCCGCACGCATCAGATATTCCTTTATATGCGCTATTTCTGCTTCTGCCGATGCCGGCAGATGAAGTATTTTACGTATGCGCAGCGCCTTGACCGGCAGGTGATAGCCGAACATGGCAGTGCCCTCGTCGAGCAAGGTTTGTGAGCGCGTCATTATCGCCGGTACTTGTTCGGGCATACAGTGAGCAGGGGCATAAGTGCGGTTATCAGCATCGATGAGTGTCATAAGCTTGTTGAAACGCTTTTTGTCGACGCATTTATATTGCAGTCGCCGCAGCGCTTCATCGCTCATGTTTTGTGCATGGTCGCCCCATCTCTTGGCGGCCTCATGGTTCATGCACAAGAAAATGATGCGGTCAATGCTCTCGGTGCGGTATCTTAAGCGCCGGAGAGCCGTGTCGATTATACGGGCGCATCGACGGTCGTGTCCGGGGAAATGATTCTGTCCGTCGCGTCCTTTTATGGCCGTTAAGGTTTTGCCGATATCGTGGAGCAGCGCTGCGAGCCGCATTTCGCTCTGCGGAGGTACGAGGTCGGCGGTGGCAAGAGAGTGCTCCCAGACAGTGCCGAAGTGATACTCCGACTGGCGCAGGTCGTATTCTTTCTCGAGTTCGGGTATGATATATCGCATGGCACCGACTTCGCGCAGCAGATTAAGTGCACGCGAGGGTGTGGGGCATTCAAGAATTTTATCGAATTCCGACTGCATGCGCTCGGGTGTGATTATCTCGAGTCTCGATGCATATTTTTTCATTGCGGACATTGCCGCCGGGTCGATTTCCCAACCGAACCGTGTGGCGAACCTTACAGTACGTATTATTCGCACGGGGTCGTCGTCGAATGTCATATCCGGTTCCGACGGAGTGCGTATGAGGTGGTTTTCGATGTCGGCGATACCTTTACCCGTAATATCAAGCATGCGGTCGCCCGAAATATCGTAGTATAGCGAATTGATTGTGAGGTCGCGGCGGTAACAGTCGTCTTCAATAGAGCCAAAAGCGGTCGAGGGGTCGCGCGAGGTCCGGTCGGTGTATTTCTCCGAGCGAGTCTGTACAAGTTCGATTTCTTCGCCTGGAAATTTGCGGAGGTACATACGTGCTGTGCCGTATTTTCTGAACTTCACCGGTTCGCCAATAGTAAGATGCTTTTTGTGCAGCCATTCGGCGAAAGCGATTCCACCGTCAGGAAGGGCTACAGCGAGGTCGACATCCTTTATAGGCGCACCGATAATGGTGTCGCGGCAGCAACCGCCCACGGTGTAGACCTTGCCTTCCCAGACTGAGCCTTCGATTAGTTCACGCAGGTATCGGCATATCAGCTTGTATTTTTCCGATGTCATGGCTTTTGACGTAGAATGCCGTGCTTCCGGCATAAAGCGCGGCAAGCACGGCTCATTTTCATTATACTGTTGGTTCTGTTTCGGGGGTTATTACCGATGTGACTATTTTCTGAGTATCCGGATTGTAGCCGACGATGATTTCATCTCCGGGTTTGGCCGTTCCGGAGAGCATTACTTCGGCGAGTTCGTCTTCGAGATATTTCTGGATAGCACGTTTCAGCGGACGTGCGCCGAATTGTACGTCGCAACCCTTTGAAGCGATGAAATTCTTTGCTTCGTCGCTGATTGTAACAGTAAAACCGAGGTCGGCGATACGGCGGTAGAATCCTGCGAGCTCTATGTCGATAATCTTGAAGATTGCGTCGCGGTCGAGAGTGTCAAATATTATCACATCGTCGATACGGTTGAGAAATTCGGGCGAGAAAGCCTTGTTGAGTGCCTTTGAGAGTATGCTGTGGCTGTATTCGCGATCTACGGCCTGTGTGGTGAAGCCGACTCCAGAGCCAAATTCTTTGAGCTGGCGTGTGCCGATGTTCGATGTCATGATGATAATAGTGTTCTTAAAATCGATGCGACGGCCGAGACTGTCGGTGAGGCGGCCTTCGTCCATTACCTGCAGCAGAAGGTTGAACACGTCGGGGTGGGCTTTCTCGATTTCGTCGAGGAGCACAACAGAGTAGGGGTGACGGCGAACGCGTTCGGTGAGTTGTCCGCCTTCCTCGTAACCAACATATCCGGGAGGCGCACCAATGAGCCGCGACACGCTGAATTTCTCCATGTATTCGCTCATGTCGATGCGAATCAGAGCATCAGTCGAATCAAACAGATACTCCGAGAGTTTCTTGGTGAGGTATGTTTTGCCCACGCCGGTAGCTCCGAGGAACATGAATGTGCCGATAGGCTTGTTGGGGTCTTTGAGGCCGAGGCGGTTTCGCTGAATTGCCTTGACAAGTTTTGTGATTGCGGCGTTCTGTCCGACAATCGATTTCTGGAGCACGGGTTCCATTTCGATGAGGCGTACGCCCTCGGCCTGTGCAATGCGCTTCACGGGCACACCGGTCATCATGGCAACGACTTCGGCCACTTTGTCGGCATTGACCTCAACGCGTTTTGCTTCCATTTCCTTGTCCCAGTCGGCCCGGGCTTTTTCGAGCTCGGTCTGCAGAGCGGCGGCGGCGTCGCGGAGGCGTGTGGCCTCGGCGAAGTCGTGACGCTGTGCGGCTGCGACTTTTTCGGCAGTAGTGGTGCGCAATTTTTCTTCGAGCTCTTCGATAACGGGAGGTACGGTGATATTGGATATGCGCATACGTGCGCCGGCCTCGTCGAGGGCATCGATGGCTTTGTCGGGGAAGTTGCGGTCGGTGATATATCGGTTGGTGAGCTTTACGCATGCCTCAAGAGCATCGTCGGTATATTTCACGCCATGGTGTTTCTCGTAAGTGGTCTTGATATTGTTGAGTATGGCCAGGGTCTGTTCGGCAGTAGTGGGCTCTACCATTACTTTCTGGAAACGGCGTTCGAGAGCGCCGTCCTTCTCTATGTTCACACGATACTCGTCGAGAGTAGTGGCGCCGATGCACTGTATTTCACCACGGGCAAGAGCCGGCTTGAGCAGGTTTGCGGCATCCATAGAGCCCTGGGCATTGCCTGCACCGACAATAGTGTGAATCTCGTCGATGAAAAGTATAATGTTGGGGCTTTTCTGCAACTCGTTGATAATAGCTTTGATACGCTCTTCGAATTCTCCGCGATACTTCGTTCCTGCCACTATCGATGCCATGTCGAGCGATATGACGCGTTTGTCGAAAAGTATTCGCGATACTTTACGGCGTACGATGCGGAGGGCGAGGCCTTCGACAATTGCCGATTTGCCTACGCCCGGTTCTCCGATGAGCACAGGATTGTTCTTCTTCCGTCGGCTGAGAATCTGTGCCAGACGTTCGATTTCGGTTTCTCGTCCCACAACAGGGTCGAGGCGGCCTTCTTCGGCGGCGCGGGTCATGTCGTTGCCGAATTTATCAAGCATAGGCGTGTCAGCGTTGCGCTGGTTCCGTGCCGATGTCTTGCGGTCGCTGCGCGGCTGACTGCTGCCCGATGGTGTGTCGGGGTCGGAGTTTTCGTCACGGGGTGCTTCGGCCACAGGTGTGTCGGTGACAGGCATTATATCTGCCTTGACCTGACGAAGTATGGCATCATAGTCAATACCTGCACTTGTAAAGGGGAGGAAAGTGCCCATTGAGCGCACTTCTTTATTGTGAAGGAGCGACAGCAGCAGGTGCTCGATATCGACAACCGACGACTTGAGGTAGCGTGCCTCGATGATTGCCAGTTTTATGATAAGAGTAACAATGCGGCTGTAATAGTCGGCGCTGCGGCCTTCGTCTACATCTGGCTCGAGGAGCGCTACGTCGAGGTTGCTGCGCAAATCGGCCAGTCGGTCGGCACCGGCAACGCGTTCCATCAGCTCGGCAGAGCGTGTGCCGGGAGCGCAGAGCTCCAGCAAAATGTGCGCCGGCATGATAAACTTGTTGTTATGGTTTGTGCATTGGGTTCGGAGACGGTCGATGAGGGCCTGGACCTCCGGGGTGTATTTTTGGCTGTTTTCCATAATGTTCGTTAGTAATAGCGGTGCTTTAAAACTGTGTAAGCAGTTATCGGCAATATGTAATAACGCAATAACCGTGCCAAAAATTGTGCGGCTCAGTCATGCTGCGTAGACAAGCATATTCTTTCAAACAATCCTTTCGTGTGGCTCGTTCGGAAGATTTGTGTGCAAAGTTATAAATTATTGCGAAATAATACGCCAATGGAGCAATAATCGTGTGGCTGGGCTCGGTGGAATGCATCCTATGAATCACCTGCAGGCTCGAATAAAGTGCATGAAAAACTCTGCGGCTACACACCCGAAAAGAAATGTCCGCCGGCGCATAATATTCCAAAAAAAATTCATACCTTTGTATGAAATTTTGCGTAGCCTCGCTGTCGCTCTGATACAGGGCGCTTCGGGCAAGGGTAAACTACGCTCACTATACATATTTATATAGCATGCTTGAAGACGAACGTATATTCAAGATTAATATCGAAAACGAAATGAAAATGGCCTACATCGACTATTCAATGTCGGTGATAGTGTCGCGAGCCTTACCCGATGTGCGCGACGGTATGAAACCGGTGCAGCGTCGTGTGCTCTTCGGAATGAATGAGATGGGCAACAATAGTAATAAACCGCACAAGAAGTCGGCCAACTGCGTCGGTGAGGTAATGGGTAAATATCACCCTCACGGCGACTCGTCGATATATGGCACGGTATGCCGTATGGCCCAGTGGTGGTCGCTCCGCCACACTCTTGTCGACGGTCACGGTAATTTCGGCTCGATAGACGGCGACTCCCCTGCCGCAATGCGTTATACCGAAGTTCGCCTCGACCCTCTGGGAGAGGAAATGCTTCGCGATATAGACGAAGACACAGTCGATTTTCAACCTAATTACGACAACTCGCGCAAGGAACCTGTGGTACTTCCGGCACGTTTTCCCAACCTGCTTGTAAACGGCTCTGCCGGTATTGCCGTGGGTATGGCCACAAACATGCCGCCTCACAACCTTACCGAGTCTATCAACGGCTGTATAGCTCTGCTTGACAATCCCGATATGTCGATTGCCGACCTTTCGAAAATCATTGTCGCTCCCGACTTCCCCACAGGTGGTATAATCTACGGTTATGAAGGTGTTCGCGAGGCATATGAGACAGGACGTGGCCGTGTAGTTATCCGCGCCAAGGCCGAAATCGAATCGAAGAAAGAGCACGACCTCATAGTTGTAACCGAGATACCTTATGGTGTAAACCGTGCCGAACTCATAAAGAGCATTGCCCAGCTTGTAATCGACAAGAAAATCGATGGCATTGCCAATGTCAACGACGAGAGCGACCGCGAGGGTATGCGCATTGTGGTGACACTCAAAAGCGATGCCAACGCCAATGTGGTGCTCAACAAGCTTTATAAGCTCACCGCGATGCAGTCGTCGTTTGCAGTAAACAATGTCGCACTCGTACATGGACGTCCGCGCACGCTTAATCTCAAAGAGATTATCCAGTCGTTCAACGAGCACCGCCGTGAGGTTGTGCTCCGCCGCACACGTTTCCAGCTTAAGAAAGCCAAAGACCGCGCACATATTCTCGAAGGCCTCATGGTCGCCGTGCGGAATATCGACGAGGTAGTGCAGATAATCAAGACCTCGAAGACCAACGAAGATGCCAAATCGCGTCTGTCGGCCCGCTTCGGTCTTACCGATGTGCAGACACAGGCTATTCTCGAAATGCGCCTGCGTGCGCTCACCAATCTTGCAGTTGATGACCTTCAGCGCGAAATCGACGAGATTCACAAGCGCATTGCCGACCTTCAGCTCATTCTCAGCGATGAAAACGTGCTTCGCGAACTTATAAAGAGCGAGCTCAGCGAGGTGGCTGCAAAATTCGGCGACAAGCGCCGTACACAAATCAATTATGCAGCCGGCGAATTCAACGCCGAAGACTTCTATGCCGACGACGACATGATTATCACCATTTCGCACATGGGATATATCAAGCGTACTCCGTTGGCCGAATTCCGTGCCCAGAACCGTGGCGGCGTTGGTGCCCGCGGCTCCGTGACTCGCGACAAAGACTTTATCGAGCATATCTACACGGCATCGATGCACAATACCATGCTCTTCTTCACCGACCGAGGCCTTGTGTACAAGATGCCTGTCTATGAGTTGCCTGAAGGCACTCGTCAGACAAAGGGCCGTGCCCTGCAGAATCTGCTCAACATCGAGCCCGGCGACAGTGTCAACGCATTTATCCGCTGCAAGGGTCTTGACGACCCCGAATATACTTCGACACACTATCTCGTATTTGCAACACGCAACGGCCTTATCAAGAAAACCGTGCTTAGCGAATATGCACGTGTTATGTCGAAGGGTAAGAAAGCCATACTTATCCGCGAGGGCGACAGCCTCGTAGGTGTCGAACTCACCGACGGCAACAGCCAGATACTTGTGGCCAACCGTCATGGCCGCGCCGTACGCTTCGACGAAAACGAGCTCAGAGCTATGGGTCGTGTAAGTTCGGGTGTTCGCGGCATGAAGATTGACGAAGACTCCGAAGATGCCGTTGTCGGCCTTGTTGTAATGCCGGAGAACTCTGATACCACCGTGCTTGTTCTATCTCAGAAGGGCTTTGGCAAACGCTCGCAGCTCGACGGCTATCGTCTTACCCGGCGCGGCGCTCGTGGCGTGAAGACAATGAACATAACCGAGAAGACCGGCGAGCTCATAGCCTTCAAGAGCGTGAACGACGACAACGACCTGATGATTATCAACAAGTCGGGAGTCGTAATTCGTGTGCATGTGAGCGATATCCGTGTTATGGGACGCGCCACACAGGGCGTGCGTATCATAAATCTTGAGAAACGCAACGACACCATTGCTTCGGTCTGCTGTGTGGAGGCCGACCCCGAAGAAGAAACCGAGCAGATAGCTCCCGATGCCGAAGAACTTCCCGCTCTCACCGACAGCGAAACCGAGTCGGAAGAAGATGTAACCGACGACGAAATCGCAGAAGAAGAGGCAACGGAAGAAAATGAATAATTCAAACCAATAACTACTATACAATGAAGAAGTTCACCCTTTTCACTCTTGCCCTTGCCACAGCTATGGCTGCTTCGGCACAGGCAAACGTGCTCAAAGATGCTGAGCGCGCAATGAAAGAAGGTAAAGAAGCCAAGGATGTAGTTGCAATCATCACTCCTGCCTTTACCAACCCAGAGACGCAGAACAATGCACAGACTTATGTCATTCCCGGCAAGGCTTCGTTCAGCCAGTATGACCACCTCCTCGGTCTGAAACAGTTCAACAAACTTCCCGAGAACGGCGACAAGCTCATGGGCACGCTCCTCGTGCAGGGCTACGAGTATTTTGCCAAGGCTCTTCCCCTAGACTCTGTGCCCGACAGCAAAGGTAAAATCAAGACCAAATATTCAAAGGACATCATCGGCACACTCGTAGGTCACTTCAGCGACTATTCGAATGCTGGCGCAGACCTCTATAACGCCAAAGATTATGCCAATGCCTACAAAGCATGGGATATCTTCTGCTCCATTCCCGAGATTCCTGCTGCTGCAGAATCTCTCCGCAAGTCGAAAATGATGCCCAGCGACACCATCTTTGGTGAAATCGCTTTCAACCAGGCTCTCGCCGCATGGCAGTCGGACAATCTTCAGAATGCTCTCGATGCATTTATGAAGGCTAAAAAATTCGGCTACAATAAGAAACAGCTCTACGATTATGCTATTTCGGTTGCTTCCAACCTTAATAACAACGACATGGTACTCGAGCTCTCGAAAGAGGCTATACCTCTATACGGCAAAGAAGACCCCATGTACATGAGCCAGATTGTAAACTTCTACCTCCAGAGCAAGCAGCTCGACAAGGCTTTTGAAATCATCAATCAGGCTATCGCACAGGAGCCCAACAACGCCCAGTACTATGTAATTCAGGGTGTGCTCTACGAAAACTCCGACGACCCCGCCGTTAAAGCCAAGGCTATCGATGCTTACAAGAAAGCTAAAGAAATCGACCCCAAAAACGACCAGGCTGTCTACGGCTACGGACGTCAGATTTGCGAGCAGGCTTATGCACTCGCCGACGAGGCTCCCACCCGTGCCGACGAATATGCCGAATACTTCGCAACGAAACTCAAACCTCTCTTCGAGCAGGCTGCAGCTATCCTCGAGGAGGCTTATACCATCAATCCCGACAACATGGACGTTCTCAAATATCTTGAGAACGTATACTACAACCTCAATGACGAGAAGATGCTCAACGACGTGAAAAAGCGTATGAGCTATTGATATACTCCATACATAATTAAAAGTTGCGGTGTCTCCACAAGAGGCGCCGCATTTTTTTTACGAAGTTTTGATATTGTGTTAGAAAAATGTATATTTGTGCATCACTATCTCTCTAATCCGTGAAATGAAAAAAACTAATTACATTTTTTGTCTATTATTAGTTTTTTGCTCGACTTCATATGCAGGAGTCGCAGGCGGAGCGGCCGGAGCCTTGACGAACTCTCTGCTCAACGGTGCCAATATCGGCCAGATAGCTAAAAATACATTCACGGGTGCATTTTGGGGAGGGGCATCAGGATTCTTTAACTTCGCATCCGGCTCCGGAACACTCTTGGAAAAGTTATTCAAGCATGCTTTCTCTCAAGGTTGCATGGAGGCCGTTCAGGGAGGTAATGCCTTTCATGGCTTCATGCTTGGAGCCGTATCATGTCTTGGAAGTGACTATACAAACCGCTCTTCGTATCAGCCAAAGCTTGCCAAATTGGCTACATCGGCTGCCATTAGTGGTTGCATCGATGAAATAGGAGGTGGTAAATTTGCAAACGGGGCGGTGACCGGGGCTTTCTCTTTCCTGTTTAACGATTATATGCATTGTCGTTCAACGGTTGATGAAGTTGTGGAGACTTATATGGTCTATTTTGCTTATGATATAAGTGGCTGTGGAACTGCTTCTATGATTGTTAAAAGTCGTGCAGCGATTGATAATTATATACAAGAAAAAAAATTAAAGATGACATTATCCTTATCATATAGGACTTATTGTCCCGAAGAATTTATAGGAGCATTCGAAACACATCTTTATTTAGGTCACGACTACAAAGGAGAAATATTTTATGAGAATGTCATTCGTCATAGTATTATGATGCCCGGTACTAATTATGCAGGATTAAAGCATCTGGAATGTAATTACGAAGCAAAAGTTCCTCAGGTTAAAATTGTTATCACGGGTAGTTGGAAAAGAAGAAATGGCTTTCACACAGAAATGTGTAATGTTCATGCGGTTGGTGCTAAGTTTTCCACATTTACTCATTTAATTAATCCATTATAATTAGTTCTAATATGATGTACAAAAAACATATAATCATAATATTTATTAGCATTTTCCTGGTTTCATGCTCTGGGAAAACAGAGCATGAAACCTATGCCGTTCCTGAAGTAACTCTGCTTTCTGATTCTATTCGGGAAGCAATTCGAGAGTTTGTATGGACATCATATGACAATATGGGCCGAATTGCTTTGGTTCCCGGATTTTTAGACAATCCTAAGACGATTGGAGACAGTCTGTATATGTTTATGTGCGCTGCAATTCGTAATCGTCCGAATACTATGTTGTTAAACTTAGCATTGGAAATGTCAAACAGAACTGATGAATCCAAACTTGATTGGAAAGAGAGAAATACTTGCTTATATCAACGTACGGAGATTCTTGCTTTATTAGGTAGATGTGATGAAGCATTTGAAACTTATAAGAAAACGTATTATTCCGAAAACAGCCCTCTGCAATTAAGGCATCAGGGGAGGATGGCTCTCAATGAAAATAAAATGGATTCTGCCGGAATATATTTTTCAAAACAAATTGAAGTATGCGGTAAAATGCTTGCCGAAAAATTCAATCCGGCTATGGCTATGGATTGTGTCGCAGCAACGTATTTTCTTCATGGAGAGGAGGAGGCTAATAAATTGCTCCATTCATACATAAATAAATATCCCGAAGATGAAATTTTGAAATTGATGGAAAGAGACTGGAATGAAAATCTAATCCAATTTGAATGTGTCAGTCACCTCCACGACTATTACGAAATAATGCATGAATTCATGCAGCAACCCTCTGCAAAATCAAATTCTCAAAAAACAATATGAAAAGGCTTTTTATCGCAGCGCTTGCTGCAGTACTGCTGGTCGCCTTCGGTTGCGGGGCTAAATCTGACAAGAGCGACAAGAGTGCGGACGGGCCTACGGCTTTCGACGTTGCCAATAACTATATTGTCAATCTGATGACACAATCAATGATGAACGACGGCGATTCAATACCGCTCCTTAAAGCTGTCGAAATTTCGGAGGGCGTGGATGTATCCGCACTTACGGGAATGGAGAAAATCTTATACTATGGCTCGAGAGCTCAGTTATTCGGACTTTTGCACCGTGTCGACGACGCAATTGATGCTCTGAAAAGTCAGATGATGTGTTACGAAGTAGATTCTCCCGAACGTCTTTCATTCCTCGGCCTAATGGCTCTAAATGAAGGCAAAAATGATTCGGCCTCATATTATTTCAATCGTGGCATGGAGGTATGCGATGCAAAACTCAAGGGAGCATTCAATTCAAGCTATGCCATGAAGAATATTGAGATAGCGTATTATCTTAAGGGAGAGAATCAGGCCAAGGCGCTGTTTGACTCATACGTAGCAGAGCATCCTGAAGACCAAGTCCTCGGAATGATGAGAGAATGCTGGACCGGTTTAGTGCAGATGTATGAATTATCCAAGGATTTTAAGGGTAATTTTGATAAAATCAGCCAATTGGCCGGCGGAGGAATGATGTTGGAAGATGAAGAGATTATAGAAGGTTCTGATTCTAATGATAACGGAATTGTAGTGGAAGTAAAATAATCTGTAAAATAACTATCCGGTGAGTATGAAAGAGAATGAAGAATGTAGAGAATAATGAGAAGTTTTGTTCGTTAGTGACAAAAGCGTATGCATTGTGGCATAAGTTCAAAGATAAAGAGGCTTTGGATTATGCTACCGAGGCGATACGGTTGGAAAATGACAATATCTTTGCATTATTCATTCATGGTCGAATCCTGTGGTCTCTTGAGGATTATGCGTCTGCTCTTTTAAATTTCGAAACGGTTCTTCGGAATAATTGTTGCCACAAAACTTGCCATTCGATGCTTGGCAGAAGCATACACTCAATTAAGACTGATGCAAATTATTACGTTGCGGATTGTCTATACCACCTTTTTAGAGATAAAGATGCACTTCCTTTCATTTCCGAGCATTTAAAAATGCGAAGACGAGGGGTAAAGAGCGATGTCAATAAGCAAAATGCATTAAAACTTTATAAAATTCTTATATATAGCCGACGGCCTAATGGGGAAGTTCCTAAGCTAGAAGAATACGCAACTCCAAAGCAGAGAAAATATATATCCAAACGTATGGATAGTCTGATAGCGGCGCGAGATTATAAAACACTTGCGGGCTATCTTAAGGGTGTGTTAAAACGGTTCCCCGGAGAATATTATATAAAGCTTCAGCTTTCCGAGTACCTCCCGAGAATCGGGGATAAGAAAGGTGCGCTGAAATATGCCGAAGAGGCATATAGACAAGCATCGGAAGATGCACTCGCTGTATTTGACTATGCCGACGCATTGTGGCTCAATGACCGAAGAGAGGAAGCCCTTCATCATTATCAGGAAATGCTTGATATGGGAATTGATTATATTGCATACTCAGAGCATGGCGAAGGTCTTCGCTATGCAAAGCGTCTCCTCAGAACTGCTATGTGGTGTATAGCGGAGATTAAGAAAGAATTGAAGGGCGTGTAAATAATTCTAAATAATCTGAATGCATTTGCATACGTCGCCGAAAGTAGCTAACTTTGTTTACATATGAGGACGATTGCATTTGTATCAATGATGATGATAGCGGCAAGCGCATCGGCTCTCGACTTCGAAGGAGTTTCGGAGCCGGCTGTCCGTGTCGCAGCCGAGGCATCGACGGGTCTTGAAGCGGTGTATGTGCTGCCTTCGACGCAGGGTGTAACTATAGGCTATGATGCCAAGGGCGAAGGTACGGTGCGCTGGTATCGCTTCAGTAACCTCGGTGGTGCCTACGCCGAAGAAATAAGCTGCAGTCGCAATGGCAATCGTGTAACGGCTCAGGCTCAGAGCGGCGATATGGGCTATATTATTGAGGATAGCGGCACCCGTACTTGTTTTTGGGTGACAGATTATTCTGCCCATGAATTCCGTGCCGAGTCTCTCGGCTTTGCGGAAGAGCAATCGTGTTCGCAAGCCGAACTTTCATTTGTCGGTGAAGGCAGTGATATAGTATATTTCACAATCAATGGCCGACGTATGGTGTTGTCGCGAGACCTGGAACTTGTATATTCGACGCTGGTCTACGACGAGGCGACGTTTATGTACAATCAGCAGAGTGTTACCAATACGCTGGCATCGGTAGGTAGTTCTATTTATACCGATGCCCCCCTTTGCGATACCGAGTTTATTCTTTCCGGCGACCGTTTTCAACGGGCCTGGAACCGCAGCGTGAGTGTGGAAAGCGGAACTTATAATGCTTTGGCAGTCGAAGCGCAGAGCCGTGCCACGCAAGAAACACGCGACAATGACAATGAAATAAAAGACAGTGCCGACGGTCTTGGCGGTTCTGCTCCCTGCGACATTACTTTTGAGGCTATAGTTACAGATGCAGCCATATTCCGTGAGTGGCAGATTTCGCGCAGCCCTGAGTTTGATATAACCGAGAACACCTACAGCGAGCTTTCGTTTGATTACACATTCCGCGAGAACGGCTCTTGGTATGTGCGTTTTGTAGCCAACAACGCCGACGGAACATGCGAGTTTACAGCCCCTGTCTACGAAATCAATATTGGAGAGTCGCAACTCGAAATACCCAATGCTTTCTCGCCACAGGGTTCGCCCGGCGTAAACGATGAGTGGAAAGTTAGCTATAAATCTCTCATATCCTACGAGTGCCATATCTACAACCGCTGGGGCAAGGAGCTGTTCTCGTCTACCGACCCCTCGCAGGGCTGGGACGGCAGGCAAGGCGGCAAATATGTGCCTGCAGGCGTGTATTTCTATGTAATCAAGGCCATGGGCGCCGACGGTCGCCGCTATGAGAAAGCCGGAGATATCAACATAATCAATTTCAGGCAGGATGTAACCGGCCAGTCTGGCGCTCCGGCCCAATAAGCATATACGAAAATGAAAAAAACAATCATACCTTTGCTCCTTGTGGCGTGCATGATGTCGATGCCGGCCACTGCGCAGACCAACGTACAGAAATCATCCAATATCTTCGCGCCGGTTTTTTCGCCCGAAATTCCTGCTTCGGTGACCCTCTGCGGCGAAAAAATAGACCTCGACCGTGCGGATATGTACGAAGCGTTTGACCGCGAGCTTACAGCGATGGCCTATACACACGGCACCACCATGCTGATTATCAAGCGTGCCAACCGCTACTTCCCCGAGCTGTCGGAGCTTCTTAAAAAATACGACATGCCGCAAGACCTTCTCTACCTCGCCTGTATAGAGTCATCGCTCAACCCGAGGGCTTATTCGCCGGCGAAAGCAGCCGGTTTCTGGCAGTTTATCCCTTCGGCGGCCAAAGAATACGGTCTGGAAGTCAACGACGAAGTCGATGAGCGCTACAACATAGAGAAAGCCACGGCCGCTGCCGCTCGTTATCTTAAAAAAGCCTATGCACGCTATGGCGACTGGCCTTCGGCAATGGCATCGTACAACGGTGGCATGGCCCGCATATCGGGTGCTCTCGACAAGCAGGGCGCCGACACATCGCTCGACCTTTATCTGGCCGAAGAGACCACTCGCTACCCATATCGCGTAATGGCCATGAAGACAATCTTTGAGAATCCAAGAGCATACGGTTTCCGTCTCCGCTCCGACCAGCTTTATCAGCCTCGAAAATATAAAACCGTTGAAGTTAGCGGTCCTGTGGCTTCGTGGCCCGAATGGGCTGCCGCTCACGGCATAAGCTACGCACAACTCCGCGAAGACAATCCGTGGATTCGCTCTTTGAAACTCACCAACAAAACCGGCAAAACATACAAAGTGCGCATAGCCGAGTCTTCGTCGCTGTCGCGCTCAAAAGCCGGCTTCAAGACTTTCAATCCTAAATGGACAACAGACTGAAATCTGACAACCCGAATATAGCCGATGACGGCACTTTCGGTAAAATAGCCGTTATAGGGGCACGAGTCAACAATCTTAAGAATATCGATGTTGACATACCCCACAATAAACTCACCGTTGTTACCGGCTTATCCGGTTCCGGTAAATCATCGCTTGCCTTCGACACAATTTTTGCCGAAGGCCAGCGGCGTTATATAGAGACGTTCTCGGCGTATGCCCGAAACATGCTCGGAAATCTCGAGCGTCCCGATGTCGACAGCATCACCGGTCTGTGTCCGGTGATTGCTATTGAGCAGAAGACGGTAAACCGCAATCCGCGAAGCACCATCGGAACGACGACGGAGATTTACGACTTTCTTCGTCTGCTCTATGCCCGCATAGGCCATGCACGAAGCTATATCTCCGGCATGGATATGGTGAAGTATACCGACGAGAAGATTGTCGATTTGATAAACGAGCGTTACGACGGCCATAAAATCTATCTGTTGGCTCCGCTTGTCAAAAACCGCAAGGGCCATTATAAGGAGCTCTTCGAGCAGCTGCTCAAGAAAGGCTATCTCAACGTTCGTGTCGACGGGGAGCTCACCGAAATATCGCGTGGCATGCGTCTCGACCGCTATAAAAACCACAGCATAGAGCTTGTAATTGACCGCGTGAAAGTAAACGGCGGCGATAATGAGCGTTTGCTCGCTTCTGTAGTCAAGGCTCTTGAGCAGGGAGAAAAGGAGATGATGGTTTACGACGTAGATGCCGACGAGGCTGCATATTACAGCCAGGAACTGATGGACCCGGCTACGGGTATATCGTATCACGACCCGGCGCCTCACAATTTCTCGTTCAACTCGCCGCAGGGTATGTGTCCGAGGTGTAAAGGCCTCGGCTATGTGAATATAATCGACCGTAGCAAGATTGTTCCAGATGAGAATATTTCGATTTATCAGGGAGCTCTTGTGCCTTTGGGAAAATATCGCGACACCGTGCTTTTCATGCAGCTCAGAGCGATTCTCGAAGCAAACGGTTACACACTTAAAACGCCGTTCAAGGACCTCAGTGATGATGTGGTCGACGAAATATTCAACGGCACCGCTTCGGTTCCCCGTCTGAACGACAGCACAGTGTCGGCATCTGATTTCTTCCGCCAGTTCGACGGCGTGGTGAAGTTCATCGAGAATATGACCGACGAAGATGCCGGCTACCAGTCGCGCAAATGGAGCGGCCAGTTTTTCACACGTTGCACCTGCCCGGAGTGTAATGGCGACCGTCTCAACAAAGAAGCTCTGCATTTTTTTGTCGACGGCAAAAATATCGCCGAATTGTGCCGCTATGATATATCGGCACTATCGCAATGGGTCGATACACTCAGTGGCCGGCTCAGTAGCCGCGACAGCAAAATCGCCGCTGAAATCATCAAAGAGATTAGCGGACGTCTCCATTTCCTTATTGATGTCGGACTCGATTATCTGCAACTCGGCCGCGCATCGGCAACCCTCTCCGGTGGCGAAAGCCAGCGCATACGCCTTGCCACGCAGCTTGGCTCAGAGCTTGTGAATGTGCTGTATATACTCGACGAACCTTCAATCGGTCTGCATCAGCGCGACAACCACAGACTTATCTCGTCGCTCAAACGCCTGCGCGACGCTTCCAACACTGTAGTAGTGGTGGAGCACGACAAAGATATAATGCTCGATGCCGATTACATCGTCGATATAGGTCCGGGAGCAGGCCGCAAGGGCGGAAATGTAGTTTTTCAGGGCACGCCGTCCGATATGCTGAAGACAGATACTGTCACTGCGCGTTATCTCAATGGTGCAGAGCAGATTGTCACGCCTGCCGAGCGCCGCAAAGGCAATGGAAAAAACATTGCGATATACGGCGCCACAGGCCACAACCTCAAAAATGTAGACTTCTCCCTGCCTCTCGGCACATTTACCGTAGTGGCCGGTGTGTCGGGATCGGGCAAATCGTCGCTTGTCAACGGTACTCTGCAGCCTGTTCTGAGCCGGCATTTTTACCGTTCGCTGCAGGAACCTCTTGCTTATGAGTCGATTGAAGGCGTAGAAAATATCGACAAAGTAGTCACTGTCGACCAGTCGCCGTTGGGCCGTTCGCCGCGTTCGAATCCGGCCACTTACACCGGCGTTTTCACTGACATCCGCAACCTCTTTGTGAACTTGCCCGAAGCCAAAATACGCGGCTATAAGCCCGGACGATTTTCGTTCAATATCACGGGAGGCCGCTGTGAGGTTTGTAAGGGAAACGGCTACAAGACAATAGAGATGAATTTTCTACCCGATGTGCTCATACCCTGTGAAGAATGCCATGGAAAGCGCTACAACCGCGAGACTCTCGAAGTGCGCTTTAAGGGAAAGTCAATCGCCGATGTGCTCGACATGACCATAAACCAGGCAGTGGAGTTTTTCAAAGGCATACCGTCGATTTACAAAAAAATTAAAGTTCTGCAGGACATCGGACTCGGCTATATAAAGCTCGGACAGCCTTCGTCGACACTTTCAGGAGGTGAAAACCAGCGAGTGAAACTGGCGACAGAACTTGCCAAGCGCGATACGGGCAAGACACTTTTTATTCTTGACGAACCCACTACGGGTCTGCATTTCGATGATATACGCACGCTGCTCGGCATACTGAACAAACTTGTAGAGCGGGGCAATACCGTACTTGTCATAGAGCATAATCTCGACATGGTGCGAATGGCCGATTATCTTGTCGACATGGGTCCCGCCGGCGGTGCCGGCGGTGGCCTTATCATGGCACAAGGCACTCCGGAGCAGGTTGCCGCCACAGACTCTCCTACGGCACGTTTTCTGCGCGACGAGGGTATTGTGCCGGCAGGCGCATGACATCGTCCGGGTCTAAATTCTTTCAAAAAAATTTGTCTCAGTCTACAATTTGATGTAATTTTGAGAGCTAATGCCTAAGACGTGAAAAACATAAGCAGATGAAAAAAGTAATAATACTCGCCATAGCGTTATGTGCAGGCGCTTTTGGTGCATATAAAGTGATGCAGGGCTCTGATGAGCTCAACGCCCGCAGAGCGGAAGCCACACGCTGGATAGAATCCGATTCTCTTGAGGCAATCAATGCCCGTATTGCGGCAGATTTTCCTCTCAGCCGGGCAGAGGTGCTTGAGGCTATACAACAAAAGCATCCGGAAGTAACCGATGCCGACATCGATACCTTTGTGGCGCGGCATTATATAGAAGCCACTGTTGTTGACGGTGAACAGCGCTTTCACCGCAAGGCGGCGCGCAACGTCGAGTTGCTGAACCCAGCGTATAACGGAGGGTTTGTGCATCGCGGAGCGTCCGCATCGCCTCAGCGGCTCAGTTATGTAGATTCGGTTCTCTCTTATTACCGAGGTACAAATCCCGAAGGTCTCGCACATGAGGTCACTTACCGATTTACCGTTGATGTGCCTTACAGCGAGGGCATAAAAGGCGATACACTGCATGTGTGGATGCCGCTTCCACTTGAAAACAGCCTGTGCGGCCGCCAGTCGGATTTGCGCATATTAGACAAGTCGCACGATAATATAGTTCTCTCGGGCGACAAATCGGTGCACAATACCGTGTTCTTCACGGCACCGGCACCGGCAGAAGGCGATACGGCGCACTTTGAGTATGTCGGCCGATATGTCACGGCCGGTCAATATGTTTCAGCAGCCGATATCAAGTCCGGTCTGAAGCCTTATGATAAAACAAGCGAGACGTACGTCCGCTATACTCGTCTGCCCGACGGTCCGCATATTGTCGACATGGCCAAATTGGCTCATGAGATTGTGGGCGATGAGACAGAGCCTTTCGCACAGAGCGAGCTTGTGTATGATTATATCATAAACCGCTATCCGTGGGCCGGCGCGCGTGAGTACAGCACGCTCAGTTGTATTCCACAGTATGTAGTAGACGAAGGCCATGGTGATTGTGGCCAGGTGTCGCTCCTCTACATTTCGCTTATGCGCAGCCTCGGTGTCCCGGCGCGTTGGGAGAGCGGCTGGATGCTGCATCCCGGCGAGGTCAATCTTCACGACTGGGCCGAAGTGTACTTCGAGGGTGTTGGCTGGGTGCCTGTTGATGTATCGTTTGGTCGTTACACCTCATCCGACGACCCCGAGGTGACAGGCTTCTACTCGCATGGCATGGACTCGTATCGCATGGCATCGAACAAAGGTGTCGGCGGCAAACTCTATCCCGAGAAAAAATATGTACGTAGCGAAACAGTCGATTTCCAGCTCGGCGAAGTAGAGACCTCAAAGGGCAACCTGTATTATCCGGCATGGAGCAGCGACCTTGAAGTAATTGATATAAAACCTATTGTAAAGAAATGAAATATAGCAAATTCATATTTTCGGTCCTCTCCATGGCCGCCATCGCTTTTGGCTCGCCGGCCCAGTCGTCGACCGAAGCGCTTGGCTTAGCGCAGCGTGCCGTGGAAAAAGCTCGCGAGACAGTGGCTCCCGACAGCCGTCAGATTGTGTTCGAAATCAAAGCATATAACGACAACGACGGGAATCTCACCGTGGGCGGAAAGACCTCCGAGGCGGCCGTCCGCAATGCTATCGCAGGCGCGCTTGCCGACAGCGGAGTCGATTATGTAGATAAAATCGAAGTTTATCCCTCCGACCGCTGGGCTATGACACGCATCCCTGTGGCGAGCCACCGTACTGCCGGACGGCATGCCGCTGAAATGGCTACGCAATCAATCATGGGCATGCCCTTGCGTGTGCTCGAGAGTGAAAGTGAATTCTGGCGGGTTCAGTCCCCCGATGGCTATATTGCATATGTGCCGTCGAGTTCGGTTGTCGCCAAAAGCGACGAGGAAATGCGCCAGTGGCGCGCAGCAAAGCGCTTTGTAGTGACTGCGCTGTACCAGATACGCGCATACAACTCACCGGTGGCATCGGGTCCGCGCGATGTTGTGACCGACCTTGTCAACGGGTCGATAGTCACTGTTCCTGGTGGTGTGCCTTCGATTGAGAACGGACGTCTGCACATAGAGTTGCCCGATGGCCGTACGGGCTGGGCCAATGCCACAGACTTCGCACCGATAGAAGAGTGGGCAGCACAGAATTTCGATGCCGATAAAATTCTCGACACGGCCTACAGCATGGAGGGCACGCCCTATCTCTGGGGCGGAACTTCGACCAAAACGCTTGATTGCAGCGGCCTTGCTAAAGTTTCATATCTCTCGAACGGCATTATTCTCATGCGCGATGCATCGCAGCAGGCAAAGACCGGCACCCGCATTGCGGCAAAAGACTGGAAAACTCTTCGTGCCGGCGACCTTCTTTTCTTCGGAAACGCATCGACCGGCAAAGTCACCCATGTGGCGATTTACGACCACGACGGCAACTATGTGCATTCTTCGGGCCGTGTAAAACGCAACAGTGTCGACCCCGAATCTTCTTCATATCTCACAACACCTTTTCTCCACGCCGTGCGTATCGCCGGTAATGAAGAGACATCGGGAATAATGCGAGCACGCAATCATCCCTGGTATTTTTAAGCACTAACTATTCTATCAATGGACAGACGCAATTTTCTTAAAACCGGCATGCTCGGCGCATTGATCGCCGCATCACCCATATCACTGTCGGCTTTCGACTCGCCTACACGTCAGTCGGGTAAGTCGGGCCGCCTCAATCTCTCTTTTCGCCCTTACGAACTTAAACTTCGCCATGCTTTCAATCTTGCACGGAATCAACGCACCACAACCCCCGGCGTGCAGGTGCAGATTGAATACGACGGCCTGATTGGTTATGGCGAGGCATCGATGCCGCCATACCTGGGCGAAAATGTGGCATCGGTATGCGAATTCCTCGGAAAGCTCGACCTCAGCCAGTTCGCCGACCCCTTCAGAATCGAAGATATACACGAATACATGGATAGTGTGGCGCCCAACGACCGCGCTGCCAAAGCTTCGGTCGATATTGCTCTCCACGACCTCACCGGCAAAATCATGGGCCAGCCATGGTATAAAATATGGGGGCTTAATCCGGAGAAAACTCCCAATACATCGTATACGATAAGCTACGATTCAAATCCGGATGAGATGCGTAAGAAAATCGAAGAGACTGCCGGCTTCAAAGTCATAAAAGTGAAAATGGGTGTCGGTCACGACAAAGAGACAGTAGAGTCTCTGCGCCGCTTCTCCGATGTGCCCATTTGTGTAGATGCCAATCAGGGCTGGACGAATAAGCAAAAAGCACTCGAAATGTGCCATTGGCTCTCTGAGCGCAATTGCCTTTTTGTGGAGCAGCCTATGGATAAAAAAGCTATCGACGACACAGCATGGCTGCGCGAGCGTTCGCCTCTGCCTATTATCGCCGACGAATTCCTGCAGCGCCTGCCCGACGTGAAACGCGCCGCACAGTGCTACGACGGCATCAATATAAAGCTTATGAAGAGCACCGGCCTTCATGAAGCCTATCAGATGGCAGTCCTTGCCCGTGCGCTCGGCATGAAAGTGATGCTGGGCTGCATGACAGAGACATCGTGCGCAGTGAGTGCTGCCTCTCAGCTGTCGCCTTTGGCCGATTGGGCCGACCTCGACGGCAACCTGCTTATAGCTAACGATATATTCGATGGAATGAAAATCGTAGATGGGAAAGTCACGATTCCCGACCGTCCGGGTATCGGTGTTGTTCCTCTGTGACACTCCTTTCTATCAACCTTAAACTTAAAAAATGGATAAGACACTTCAACTCTCCACAAACGACGTGGTGTCGTTTCTTAAAAAACATCCGGCTGAATTTACCCTCTCCGACATCATACGCTATGTGTCGGAGTGTGGTATCGAAATGGTGAATTTTATGTATCCCGCAGCCGATGGACGTCTGAAAACGCTCAACTTTGTCATCAACGACCTGGCATATCTCGAGACTATTCTCTCCAGCGGTGAGCGCGTCGACGGCTCTTCACTTTTTCCTTTTATCAGCGCCGGAAGTTCCGACCTGTATGTGATACCGCGCTTCCGCACGGCTTTCCGCGACCCCTTTGCCGAAATACCGACACTCACTATGCTGTGCTCGTTTTTCGACTTCGAAGGCCGGCCGCTTGAGAGTTCGCCGGAGCATACACTTGCCAAAGCATGCGAGGCTTTTACCACGCAAACCGGCTACGTGTTTCACGCAATGGGCGAGCTCGAATATTATGTAATTTCCGACGACCCCGGACACTTCCCGGCCACCGATCAGCGTGGCTACCATGAATCGGCACCGTTTGCCAAATTCAACGATTTCCGCACGCGTTGTATGCAGTATATAGCGGCGACAGGCGGCAAAATCAAATACGGACACTCCGAAGTGGGCAATTTCACTCTCGACGGCAAAATATATGAGCAAAATGAAATAGAATTCCTGCCTGTCGATGCCCGCCAGGCTGCCGATCAGCTTATGCTCGCGAAGTGGGTCATTCGCAATCTTGCTGCAAAGGAAGGCCTCGACATAACCTTCGCTCCTAAAATCACAACCGGCAAAGCCGGCTCCGGTCTGCACATACACATGCGCCTTATGGATAAAAACGGACACAGTGTGATGCTGGCTCCCGACGGCAACGGGCTCAGCGCGCAGGCACGCACCGCGATAGCCGGCCTTATGACACTCGCTCCGGCTCTCACGGCTTTTGGAAATATGAATCCGACATCGTATTTCCGACTCGTTCCTCACCAGGAGGCTCCGACGAACATCTGCTGGGGCGACCGCAACCGCTCCGTACTCGTTCGTGTACCTCTCGGATGGGCCAGCGGTGCCGGCAACATGTGTGCCTTAGCCAACGGCTGGAAAGCCTGTGATGTCACCCCGGACCCGGCATATGGTGCGAAACAGACTTTCGAGATTCGTTCGGCCGACGGCAGCGCCGACATATATATGCTCCTTGCAGGCCTGGCTGTGGCTGTGCGGCATGGATTCGAACTCGAAGCACCGCTTGAAGTCGCTGCTCGCTATTATGTCGACGTTGACATCCACAAGCCCGAAAACGCCGAGCGTCTGGCTTCTCTGCCAACTCTTCCTACCGGTTGCAGGGCTTCGGCAAAATGTCTGCTTGAAGCGGCATCGGTATTTGAGGAATACGGAGTCTTTTCGCGTCTGATGATTGAGGGTGTGGCAAAGCGCCTCGAGTCGTTTGACGAAAGCAGGGCCACAGAAGCCCTTGCCGACCCTTCGCTTATGCTCGACATGGTGCACGAATTTTTCTATTGCGGATAATACCTGAGGGGGATATATCGCCTTAAGTCTGTAATAAATTGGTCTGTTTGCGCTGAATATTGGGTTGAATGTACTACCTTTGTGAAGGAATTTACATTAAGGTCCCCAAAGTTTACGTAAGTCAATTCTCCACATATCGATGAAAGACAGACTTAAGGCATTCTTAATAATATATATGCTTTACGTGCTGGTTTTTGTACTTCAAAAACCGGCATTTGTCTTGTGTTACCATGTATTGCCCGAAGAGGGAGCCGTCTCGGCGTTCTTCAATATAGTGCTTCACGGCCTCAAACTCGACGCGTCGCTCGCCGGCTATCTGACGGTGTTGCCTGCGCTGATGCTTCTGCTGTCGGTGTTTGTAAACGGAGCATGGCTAAAGACTGCCTTCAGAGCATATTTCGGCATAGTATCGCTGCTGATGTCGGCAATTTTTGTTGTCGATTTGGGCTTGTATGAGTATTGGGGCTTTCGTCTCGATGCGACTCCGCTTTTCTACTTCTTTTCGTCGCCCAAAGATGCGCTTGCAAGTGTGAGCGCTTGGACAGTTGTCGGCGGTGTGTCTGTGTTTGCAGTCTATGCCGTGCTGCTGTATCTGTTGTTCTGTTACGCTCTGCTCCGCAGACCCTTGCAGCCCGTTCGCCGCAAGACGGCGACAGCGCTCTGTCTGCTATTGCTTACTGCACTGCTTTTCATACCTGTGCGCGGCGGTTTCACGGTGTCGACAATGAATGTTGGCAAAGTTTATTTCAGCAAAAATATGCGGCTTAATCATGCGGCCACAAATCCGGCGTTCAGCCTTATGGAGTCGCTGTCGAAACAAAAAGATTTCGCAGCGCAATACCGTTTTATGCCAGGCGACTCCGCCGACAGACTCTTTGCAATGATGTCTTATGTCGAGCCGGCCGGCAGTATAGACAGCCTCCTCACGACCGCGCGCCCCGATATTCTTATGGTGATTATGGAGAGCTTCTCGTCGCATCTGATGACAGAGCTCGGCGGCGAGCCGGGCATAGCTCCCAATCTTGATTCTATAGGCCGAGAGGGCATTCTCTTCACGAATTTCTATGCCAACAGCTTCCGTACTGACCGAGGGCTTGTATCTGTGCTGAGCGGCTATCCTGCGCAGCCTACGACGAGCATAATGAAGTATCCCCGTAAGACGCAGACATTGCCGGCGATAACGTCGGTACTTGCCCGAAACGGCTATGAGCCTGAGTATTATTACGGCGGCGATGCCGATTTCACCAACATGCGTTCGTATCTCATTGCATCGGGTTTCGAAAGTATCGTGTCTGATGTCGATTTTCCGATGTCAAAGCGTCTTAGCAAATGGGGAGCGCACGACGATGTGCTTTTCGAGCGTCTGTATGATGATTTGGAAGCCGACACGTGTTTTGCCAAGCGACATTTCAGGGTAGTGCAGACTTCGAGTAGTCATGAGCCATTTAAAGTGCCGTATCGCCGTCTGGCAAACGATCGGCTCAATGCCTTTGCGTTCACCGACAGCATTATCGGCGATTTCATGAGGCGCTTCAAGCGTCTGCCTCAGTGGGAGAATACGGTTGTGATACTTGTTCCCGACCATCTTGGCGCATATCCCGAAAATATCGACAATCTTTCGCCCGACCGCTACCGCATACCGCTTATTCTCACAGGCGGAGCTGTAAAAGCCCCTCGCCGTATAGACGTCTATGGTTCGCAGCACGATATAGCGGCTACATTATTGTCGCAGCTCGGCATCGGTCATAACGATTTTGTATTCAGCAAAGACATGCTCGACGCCTCGGCGCCGCACTTCTCATTCTTTACATTCCCTGATGCCATGGGCATTGCCGACAGTTGCGGCACGGTTGTCTATGACAATGTGTCGGGCCGTGTCGCTTTTGCCGAGGGTGATACCGCGGGCCTGCTTATAAGAGCCGAGGCCTATCTGCAGAAACTTTACGATGACTTCTCGAAGCGATGATATATTATGTCAATTTTTGAATTTTTACTTCAGCTCGACGCTCAAATCCTACTGTTGATTAACGGTATGCACAGCACTTATTTCGACTGGTTCATGAGCATGTACAGCAGCAAATGGGTGTGGGTGCCGATGTATGCTGCGATATTTTTTGTGATGGTTCGGAATTTCGACTGGAAAGTGACAGTAATATGCACAATAAGTCTTGCTATGGTTATCGTCTTCGCCGACCAGGTCTGTGCCACGCTGATAAGGCCGTTGGTAGAGCGCATGCGCCCTTCTAACCCAAACAATCCATTGTCTGAAAAGGTGCATATAGTGAATAATCACCGCGGCGGCCGCTATGGATTTCCGTCGTGTCACTCGGCCAATACTTTCGCACTGGCGTTTTTTGTGAGTATGCTTTACCGCCGGCGCTGGCTCACGACTTTTTTCATGGGCTGGGCATTGCTTACATGTTATTCGCGCATTTATCTCGGAGTACATTATCCAGGCGACTTGCTTGCCGGTTGTGCCGTGGGCTTTGTTGGAGCCTTTTTTATCTACCACATATTCCTAAAAATAAGCGGTATCACATATCCGAAGCGTTTCGACGGATATCTGACACCGCCCTTTTTGGGCCTTGCCACAATAGCAGGCATTTTTGTATATGCAGGAGTGATGTGCCTTACGGCACCGCAATGAACGGCTCCGGTTTTAGCCTTGTCTCTTTTTCCCGAAACCTCTCCAACGGGCTTCTGTGCGCTGAGCCATGACATCTTCTGCTGGATTGGTGCACGGGTGCCAGAATGAGCGCATGGCCAGGGCATCGGGCAGGAATTGTTGCTGCACGAAATTGTCCGGGTAGTCGTGGGCATACAGATAGTTCTGGCCATATCCGAGTTTTTTCATCAGTGATGTAGGTGCATTGCGCAGATGCAGCGGAACGGGCAGGTTGCCGCTATGTTCTACCTCGGCGAGAGCCGCGTCGATTGCAAGATAGGCGGAGTTGCTTTTGGGCGACTGTGCAAGATATATTGCGCATTCCGACAGGGGTATCCGGCCTTCGGGCATTCCTATTTTCTGAATTATGTCGAATGTGGTGTTTGCGATAAGCATGGCGTTCGGGTTGGCAAGACCGATGTCTTCCGAAGCGAGAATCACCATTCGCCTGGCGATGAATTCAGGGTCTTCTCCGCCGGCTATCATCCGGGCGAGCCAGTAGACGGCGGCATCCGGATCGCTGCCGCGTATGCTTTTTATGAAAGCCGATATGATGTCGTAGTGCATGTCACCGTTTTTGTCGTATGCCTGAGGGTTCTCCTGCAGGCGTTCGGTGATGATGCGGTCGTTGATTACAATATCCTCTCCGGCTGCGGTCGATTGCTGTAGCAGATCGAGTATGTTGAGAAGTTTACGGGCGTCGCCGCCGGCATATCTGAAGAGTGCGTCGGTCTGCTCAATGACCACCTTGCACGTCGACAATACTTCGTCGGCCGTTATCGCGTGTTGGAGCAGACGCTGCAAATCGCTTTCGAGCAGAGGTTTCAGTGTATAGACCTGCGCACGGGAGAGTAGGGGACGGATGACCTCGAACGAAGGATTTTCGGTAGTAGCGCCGATGAGCGTCACTGTGCCGTTTTCCACGGCTCCAAGCAGGCTGTCCTGCTGACTTTTGCTGAAGCGGTGTATTTCGTCGATAAACAGTATCGGACGGCCGGACGAGAACATTCCGGATGATTCGCGAGAGGCTTTTTCGATTACATCGCGTACATCTTTCACACCTGATGTGACAGCCGACAGAGTGAAGAAAGCACTGTTTGTGGTATTGGCTATGATTCGGGCGAGTGTGGTTTTGCCCACACCGGGAGGTCCCCACAGAATGAACGATGCAATGTTGCCGGTATCTATCATACGGCGTATGATGCCCTTCGGACCAACAAGGTGCTGTTGTCCGATGTATCCGTCGAGTGTACGGGGCCGCAGTCGTTCGGCAAGTGGTTGAAGAGCCATAAACGATTTGAAATAAGAAGGACGCAGTCGGGTTGATGCCCGAAGCTGCGCCCTTGTATGTTATGGGATTTTATTATTGAGCCTGTGCGCCGCCAAGGAGCTCTTTGACTTTGTTGTAGAGCTCTGTGAATTCGGCCTGTTTCTCTTTGTTTACATCAAAGTTGGCGTAATACATGATTTCGAAGGAGTACGCTTCGCGATACATGTCGAGAGTGTTGTTGGGGTTGGCGGGATTCATGTTCTCAGGGTTGGCATTGAGGAGTTCGAGCATTTTGTCGTAAGCCTCGATAGCCTGAGCGTCGGGTTTCTTCTCGTTTGCAGCTATATAGAGACGGCCGAGACGCTGGTAGAATAGGGGATTGGGTTCGGCTGCACGCTCAATTACCTGATTTACGTAGTTGATGCCGCGGTCGGCGAGTTCTTTGGCTTTTTCGGGGCTGTCGCAGTTAAGAGCGGCGTTGAGATAACGGCCCGACATGCCGAAGAAGTCGTTGAGAGAGGGGCTCTCCTGAAGCTGAAGATATGCGTCGTATGCTTCGGCTGATTTGTCGTACTGCTTGTTCTGCGAGTAGATTGTGGAGAGGTTTTTGAGAAGGTCACCGTTTTTGGGGTCCTTTTCGGCAGCGATTTCGTACTGAACTACAGCGAGCGAGTCTTGTCCGACACCGTTGAGAGCCTCGGCATATGTAACGTAGTCGTTGGTTGTGAAGTTGCCGTCGGGGTGGCTCTCAAAGAATTTCTTTGCGCTCTCAACAGCCTCAGTGTAGTCTTTGGTAGCGGTCTGGTCAAGGAAGCGTACACGCTGCATGAGGAAGTTGGAGGGGTCTTGAGAAAGAATCTGGTTTGCAACTTCGAGCGACTCGGGATAGCGTTCGCCCCAGTAAAGGAGCACTGCATAGCGAGCCTTATCTTCGGGGAAGTGGTTGGGGTTCTGGATATAAGTGCTGTAGAGGTCGGAAGCTTTCTTCCAATAGTTTGCTAGGAAGTATTTCTCGGCGAGTTCACGCTGAGCCATTGCAGAGTTGGGCTGCTGCTGGAGGAGTTCTTCGAGTTTCTGGATACCGTACTGCTGGTTTACGTTGAAGTACGCGTTTGCATATTTCACATAGCCTTCGGAGTTGGAGGGATCGTTTACGATGGCGTTTTCGTATTTGGCTGCAGCGCCGCCGTAATCCTGGGTATCCATGAGCATGTCGCCCTCGAGTACATAGATAGAGGGGGCTTTGTTTTTCGAAGCCTTACGTGCCTTGTTGAGGTATTCGTCGATATATTCCTTGTATTTTACGGGGTCGGCGTTGTAGTATGCGCGAGCGATGGCTACAGGAACTTCGAAGTCTTTTTTTGCAAGCTTCTGAGCTGTCTTGAACTGGTCCTGAGCAGCTTTGGCGTCGCCGGCAATGAGCTGAAGAGCACCAAGGCCTACGTAATTGTAGGGGCTATTGGCGTCGACAGCTATACCTTTGTCAAAGTAAGATTTGGCAGCGGCCTTGTCGCCGTTGATAAGGGCAATCTGGCCGAGGTAATAATTTGAAAGAGCTTGTTCGGTGTTTGCGTCGTTGAGTGTGCGGTCGAGAATTGTTTTGGCGTTGTCGTACTGACCTGCTTTATAGTACTCGATACCGTCTTTGTAGCCTTGTGTCTGGGCGGTAGCCACAAGGCCGCCGGCCAAAAGCAAAGATAAGAAAACTGATTTCTTCATTTGATGTTTATATGGTTTATTCGTTAATTACTTTTCCAGAGAATTAATGGAGTGTTTATTCGCGTTCGGGCAGCTCTACGGCCTGTACGCTCACACGGGCCGGCAGAATGCCTGTTTTCATGATTATCTTCTGTCCTGTAGGGCCGGTTACAAAAGAGTAGAAGCCGCCTGCCACGTTGGATGTTGAGGCTGTTGTCACCATGTATATCTGACGGAAGAGGGGATATGAGCCGTCGAAGATATATTGCTGATATGGCTTGTATGCCCTTACTTCATTGTCGCGGTTCACTTTGAGCACTTTCACGCGGTCGGTGAGAGTTGCGCCCTGCACGGCACCTTCGGCAAGAACGCTTTTGGCAAGTTCTTCCTTGCTCATGTCGGCCGAGTCCATATCGCTTGTAATCCAGCTTACGCCCAGCACGCCAATAGCATTGGGATACTGCTCAACGATTTTGAATACATCGGATACAGAACCGGCGGCCTGCACCGTGGGCGCAAGCGGTCGTCCGGCGCAAAGCGAATCGGAGAGGTATGTGGCGAGCGAGGAGCCCGACTTGTCGACCACCACGCGGATTTTACCGAGCTTCGACGGCTCGAGGTCGTTCCACTCAGTCGATTTACCCGTCATTATGTCGGCGAGCTCGCTCACGGTGAGTTTCTCGCATGTATTTTTCGGGTTTACGATGAAAGCGACTGCGTCAACGGCTATTTTGGCAGAGCGTACGGTTACGTTGAGCTTACGCTCGTTTTTATACTTTGCTTTGAGAGCTCGTTTTTCTTCGGGCGTTAGGTCGCGGCTAATCACCACAGTGCGGGTGTTGAGGCTGAAAAGCGAGTCGAGTGCTTCGGCCTGAGTGCCGTAACGTACAAGAATGTGTGCGTCGGGATACTGATATTCGAACACATCGATTTCCTGAGCCATGATATTTTCAAACGAGTTGTCGCATACCATGGTTGCGGAGCCGCTTGTGGGCGACTTCTCTTTCTTTTCATATTTCATGCACGACACAGAGCACAGACTCAGTGCGAGTGCCACTGCTGCGGTTGTGCATTTGGTTGTCAGCGATGACATAAGCGGTCGTGATTAATTAATCTATTCCTTTTATCTGACGGAAGGCCCTCCAGAAACCGTAAATTATGAGTACAATGCCCACAAGATAACGGGTCCATGCCCAATCGCCTCCCCAGTTGAAGAAGTTGATAATGAGCAAAACGCCCATGCCTACGTATACAATGACCATTATGATACCGAAAATGGTACGCATGATATGGTTGGGTTTCATGGCGTCGCCGGATTCTTCTTCGCGTCGACGGCGGCGCTCTTCGGGTGTGGGAATGTTGTAATCGCTCATAATTCTGTCTTTTAGTTGTTAAACGTCTTAAAGGAGCTTTCTGTGCCCTATTAAAATTTTAACAAACCAAGACTCTTAAAGTTCGTTATTTGCCGTATTATAAGTTTTAGGCGTTAATTTAGCCGTAAAGTTAGCAATTTTTGTGCTGATTAGCTCTCTTGCGGCCGGAAATATTTATGAAATAGTGTTAAAAGCTATTTCAGGAGTGGTTTGCACCCGTCTTGTGTGGGGCGCAGTCCGCGTAGCCAGTCGGCTGCCGGCATGGGACGTTTGCCTGCCGGCTGCACTGTTACAAGCTCGATTGCTCCGTCGGCGGTTCCTGCAAAAGCATGCTTCGCCGACAGTGCCAGTTCGCCGGAGGCGAGTGCCGGAGCCGATGAGTCTGCCGAAATCTTCGTGGCTATGATTTTTATAGTAGTTTCGAAGTTGTCGTTGGAGCTTCCCGTGGAGAGCTTGCTCCATGCTGCGGGGTAAGGCGACAGGCCGCGCACATGGTTGTGGATTTCGGCCGAGGTTTTGTTCCAGTCGATAAGGCAGTCTTCTTTGAATATTTTGGGTGCCGGAGTGGGCTGCTCGTCACCGATAAGCTCGCTTTGCGGAGTGGTGTGGAGGTCTCCGGCAATGATATGTCGCACGGTGTCGAGAGTAAGTGCGGCTCCGAGTGTCATAAGGCGGTCGTGTACCGAGCCGGCAGTTTCGTCGGGGCCTATCTCAATGCGTTCACGGCTTATGATATCGCCTGTGTCGATGTTGTGGTCGAGGAAAAATGTAGTGACACCGGTCTCCGTGTCGCCGTTCATTACAGCCCGGTTGATTGGAGCAGCGCCACGGTATCGGGGCAGTAGCGCGGCATGTAGGTTGAATGTGCCGAGCGGCGGCATAGCCCACACGGCTTCGGGAAGCATTCTGAAGGCGATGATTATGAAGAGGTGGGCATCGAAGGAGCGCAGGTCTTCGAGAAACTCGGGGTTCTTAAGTTTTTCTGGCTGCAATACGGGAATGCCGTGGGCTACGGCGTATTTTTTTACGTCGCTTTGGCTTATTTTCTGACCGCGTCCGGCGGCTTTGTCGGGCATCGTTACTGCTGCAACGACGTTAAAACCGTTGTTTACGAGGGTATCGAGGCTTTCGACTGCAAATTCTGGCGTGCCGAAAAATACTATTCTGAGTTCGTCTTTAGTCATTGTCTGAGTGGGGTTGAAAAGCGGCTGCTTCGAGTGCAGCCCAAAGCTTGTCGCCGGCAGGCACTGGAGCCGTTACGTCGATTTCTTTGTGCGATACGGGGTGGATGAATCGTATGCGCCTTGCGTGGAGCGAAATACTGCCGTCGGGGTTGCTGCGTTTGTCGCCGTATTTGAGGTCTCCTTTTACCGGACAGCCTATTGACGACAACTGAACGCGTATCTGATGTTTGCGGCCGGTCATTAGGTTGACTTCGAGCAGGTGGTAGCGCTCCGACGATGCAATGAGGCGGTAGGAAAGTCTGGCTTCTTTTGCATCCTTCACCGGCTTTGCCGAGGCATACGATTTATTGTTGCGCTCTACCGAAGTGATATAATGGGTGAGAGTGGCCGCCGGCTCGGCTGGTTTGTTTCGGGTTATGGCCCAATATGTTTTATGAATGTCGCCAGTGGCAAACATGGCATTGAGTCTGGCCAAAGCCTTCGAAGTTTTGGCAAACATGACTACGCCGCTTACGGGGCGGTCGAGTCGGTGTACAACACCCATGAATACGGCACCGGGTTTGGAGTCGCGTTCTTTGATGAAGCGTTTGAGGGTTTCGACCAGCGGCTCGTCGCCGGTCTTGTCGCCCTGCACAATTTCTCCGCTTGCCTTGTTTACTATTATTATATGGTTGTCCTCGTAGAGTATATCCATGTCGCGTGGTATTATGAATGCAAAATTAGTTATTATTCTTTAATTAATAAATGTCGGCAATCAGCTTTTTCTTACCTTTGCATGTAAAAACGAAATGTATGCTTCAGGCTCAATATTGTTCTTATCGTCTTGACTTCCGTTTCGAGGCCCGTACTTCTCGGGCTGTGATGCATCATAAAGACACATATCTTATCAGAATCTACGACTCTGCCGCTCCCGAAAAAACTGTGGGAGTAGGGGAGTGTCCTCTTTTCGCCGGTCTTGGTGCCGACGACCTTCCTGACTATGAGTCGCGCCTTGCCGCTGCCTGCCGCAACCCCGAGAGTGCGCTCGTCGAGACTTACAGTTCAATCCGTTTTGGATTTGAGTCTGCGCTCGGGCGAGTTGCCTACGACCCTTCGTGGCTCGCCGGCGGGTATGGAATTGCCACCAACGGGCTGATATGGATGGGCGACAAAGCAACAATGGCATTGCGCATCGACGAAAAACTGAGGCAGGGTTTCAAAGTTCTAAAGCTCAAAATCGGCGGTATCAATTTCGATGAGGAAATCGAATTGCTCGCGTCGATCAGGCGTCGTTATTCTCCCGAGACGCTCGAGATACGACTTGATGCAAACGGCAGTTTTTCGCCCGAAAATGCTATGGATCGTCTCGACCGACTTTCGCGGTTTTCAATACATTCTCTTGAGCAGCCGGTTAAGGCCGGTCAGACCGAAGCCATGCGTCGAATCTGTGCCGGATCGCCGATTGCCATAGGACTCGACGAGGAGCTTATCGGCACGCGTACCTATGCCGAAGCCGAGAATCTTGTCGATTTTATCCGTCCGCAGTATCTTATTCTCAAGCCCTCGCTGTGCGGCGGTTTCAGCGGCTCGGATGCCTATATCGACATTGCAGACCGATGCGGCATAGGCTGGTGGGCGACATCGGCACTGGAGTCGAACATCGGCCTCGCAGCCATCGCAGCCTGGGTCGCCGCGAAGAAGACATCTCTTCCGCAAGGGCTGGGCACGGGAATGCTGTACAGCAATAATATTGAATCGCCATTGGAAATGTGTGGAGAGCGCCTGTGGTGCAAACCCGAAGGAGTCTGGCAGTCGGTGGATATTTTGCCATGGAAAAATTGAAGACCTTTATTGCAGAGTGGGAGTCGGATGAGCTCTTCGTAAGGGCGCATACCTCGGGGTCGACAGGCAGGCCTAAGGAAATCAAACTTCTGAAGGCCGATATGAGGGCTTCTTCGTATGCTACAAATACTTTTTTCGGCATAAACCGAAATTCGGTTGTCGGCATGGCGCTGTCGGTCGACTATATTGCCGGCAAGATGATGGCAGTGAGGGCTCTTGAATCCGGAGCTACACTTGTGGACATTGCGCCGTCGAACGATGTTCGTCTTCCCGACAGTTATGGTGTGATTGATTTGCTGGCTGTTGTGCCGTCGCAACTTAAATCTTTCATCAGTCATGCCGAATATGCCGGCAGGGTGCGTAATCTTCTTGTCGGAGGAGCTCCGCCTGCGGCCGACGACCTACATGTCCTTGCTTTGCTCGGATATAAAGTATGGATAAGCTATGGAATGACAGAGACCTGCAGCCATGTAGCGCTTGCCCGTGGCGACGATTCACGTAGAATTTTCAAGGCTATGCCAGGCATCTCTTTTGATGCCACTGATGATGGGCGTCTGATTGTACGTGCACCGCGTTTTTCGTTTAAAGAGCTTGTGACAAACGATGTCGTCTCGCTGATTGATGCGAGTAGATTTGTGTGGCGTGGCCGTGCCGACGGCATAATCAACAGTGGCGGAATCAAATATGTGCCGGAAGAGATAGAGACACTTTACGTTCCGTTTATTGACAGACAGCGCTTCTATGTGAGCTGGGTGCCTGATGCAAAGTGGGGGCAGGCGCTTGCCCTGATTGTTGAGGGTGGTGAAAGCGACATAGATGCGATTGCCGCCAGACTCTCTGCCGGGCTTTCCGACCGACGCCGCTTGCCGAAGCGTATTTTTACAGTAAGCAAGCTGCCCGAGGCTTCAAACGGCAAAATCCGCAGGCTTACTCCGGAAGAGTTGTATCTTAAGTAAATAAATGTATGGTGCAGTCTTCTGTTAGAAAAAAAATAGCTAAATTCGCTTCCTGAATTGTATACTTATAATGAATATAAAGAAAGGACTTGCCGTTGCGGCACTTATAATATCGTGTACTTTAAGTACTTGGTCTGAAAATATTCTTGGCATCGACGGCGAGGAGTCGACATCGGTGGGCATATATATCAAAGATTTGACAAGCGGCGATGTGCTCGTCGACCATAATTCTCAGCTTGCTCTCACACCAGCTTCGGTGATGAAAGCGATAACTACTGCTTCTGCGTTGAGCATCAACGGAGCAGACGGCCGATTCACAACGCGAGTGTCGCTCAAAGGCTCTAAGGGTGCTTCGGGCGTATGGAACGGCGATATAGTCGTTGCCGGCGCCGCCGACCCTACTCTTGAGAGTGAAACCTTCAAGTCGAAACTCGGCTTTTGCGATTCAATAGTTGCAGCTCTTAAAAAGAGTGGAATCAAAAAAATAACCGGCACGGTTGTTGTCCGCCAGACCCTCAAAGATGCCGGCCCTATACTTCAGTGGGAGATTGAAGATGTGGCATGGCCATACGGTGCCGGCCTTTACGGTTTTAATTATCGCGACAATACGGTAAAAATCTTCCCCAACACCGGCCGGATAGTACCGGAAGCCCCCGGACTGAAAATCGACGTGATAAAGGTGGCCAACGGCAACGACCTTGTGCGAGGTGTCGGCAGTGACCGTCTCATTGTTTATACGCGCGATACGAAAAATACACGTTGGGCTCTTAATACCACTGTGCCCGACCCTTCGGCTGTTTTCAAAGCTCAGTTGACTGCGGCGCTGAAAACGGCCGGCATCACAATAGGTACCAAAGCGTTGGGCTCGGGAGAGGAAAAGCCGCTGTATACGCACAAGTCAATGCCTTACGCCGACATTATGCGCTCGCTTATGGTTCGCTCCGACAATCTTTTTGCCGAGGGTATACTTCGTTCGATTGCTCCTGAAGCGACCCGTAAAGAAGCTATAAACCGCGAAAAACAGCTTTGGGCTACGCGAGGAATCAATACGCGCTATACTATTATCAATGACGGCAGCGGTCTTACTCGTGCCAATCGTCTTTCGGCTCACTTCATTGGTGACGTGCTCGAATGGATGGCTCACTCCGAGTATGCGCGCACATACGCCGGGTTCTTCCCCCGGGCCGGAAAGGACGGAACCATGCGCGGATTCCTTGCAAAGACATCGCTTACAGGGCAAGTTGCGCTGAAAACCGGCAGTGTGAGCTCGGTGCAGTGCTATGCCGGTTATAAATTCAACGACGACGGTGAGCCGTCGCATATCATAGTAATATTGGTAAACGGTTTCTTCTGTCCTCGAAAAGACGTGCGTGAAGCCGCAGAGAATCTCCTCCTCGATATTTTCAAGTAAATTTTATTCTCATGACTGACATCCGACAACTTATTCAAAAGACTATAGAGCTTGAAGGCATTCTCAAAGTTCTTCTCGATAGAGATGACAGGCATGCCATGGAGCTGCTCGTAGATAAATACAAAGACTTTTGCACCCTGATGGACGATTATGCGGCAGACGCCAACGGCTCCGACCCTCATCTTCTTGAGGTGAAAGACGATGAGGCAGAGGAAGTGCAGGTAGAGCCTGAGAACGATGCCGCCGAGAAGGCTGTCGAGCACGAAGAGGAGATGCCGAAACCCGATTTTGTGTCTGTTGCCGAGCCTGAACCCGAACCCGAATGTGAACCCGAGCAGTCGCAGCCCTATGACGAACTTGCCGTTCTACATATTACGCATGGTCAGCACGAGCGGAACACCGCGCTTCTCCGTGCATTTACACTCAACGATAAATTCCGATATATTCGCGAAGTTTTTGGCGGAGATGAGCGCGATTTCAACGACACTCTTTCGCTCATAGCTGATATGTGTTCATACTCCGAGGCCGAAGAATATATCACAGGCGATATGATGCTCGATAAGGAAAATCCCGGTGTCGCCGATTTCCTTGAGTTCATTTCTCCTTATATGAAACATTGAGCGCCATGTCGGGAAAGCTCTACATAGTGCCGACACCAGTCGGCAATCTGGGCGATATGGCTCCCAGGGCCTTGGAAGTCTTGCGCTCGGCATCGTTGATTCTGGCAGAGGATACGCGCACCTCGGGTGTGCTGCTTAAGCATTTTGGCATTTCGGTGCCCATGGCAAGTCATCATAAATATAATGAGCACGACGACCTCGACCCTATAATCAACCGAATAAGCGCCGGCGAGAATATCGCCTTGATATCAGATGCCGGAACCCCCGGAATATCTGACCCCGGATTCATGTTGTCGCGCGAGTGTCGCCGTCGTGGTGTGCCCGTTGAGACTCTTCCCGGACCAACGGCTTTTGTGCCTGCGCTTGTCAACTCGGGCCTGCCGTGCGACCGATTCTTTTTCGAGGGCTTTCTGCCGGTCAAGAAGGGTAGGGCATCGCGTCTGGCAGAGCTTGCCGAGTTGCCTGTTACATTTATTATATATGAATCGCCGTTGCGTCTGGCCCGTACACTGAGCAATCTTGCCGAAGTATGCGGTGACGACAGAGAGGCCTCGGTGTCGCGTGAAATATCAAAATTATACGACACCACTCATCGCGGAACACTCGGCGAGCTGTCGCAGTATTTCTCCGTGAACCAGCCCAAAGGTGAAATTGTTATTATTATTGCAGGCAAGCCGCGCGAAGATTCTAAAAACCGGCGCCATCGCAATAAGTTCCGTCCCGACGACGAGGCGTAGCTCTTAACTAAATTTCAAACGTTTCAAATAATTAATGTTATGAGAAAATTAATTGTAATTGGCATTACAGGCCTTCTTATCCTTTCGGGATGCACCGACAAGAAGAAACTCGAAGAGGCGCAAAAGCAGAATGACGCTACACGTGCCGAGCTGATTGAAGCAGTCAGCGACCGCGACCAGCTGTTGTCGCTTGTCAATGAAATCTCTGCCGGAATGGACCAGATAAAGCAGCTCGAAAATATACTTTCGGTATCAGGAAAGAATGAGACGCCCGGACAGCGCGAGCGGATACAGTCTGATATTGCTGCTATTCAACAGACTCTTCAGCAGCGTCGCGAAAAACTTGCCGACCTCGAAAAGAAGCTCTCAGCTTCGTCGGTGGCAAACTCCAACCTTAAAAACACTATAGCTTCGTTACGCAGTCAGATTGATTCGCAGGCAAACGAAATTGCCTCCCTTCGCTCTAACCTTAACGAGGCCGCCGGAAAGATTGGCCAGCTCGATGCTGCAGTCGACTCTCTTCACACTACCGTGTCTAACGTAACGGCCGAACGCGATTCTACCGAGCAGCAGAATACTATTATTACAAACGAGCTGAACCAGTGCTTCTATGCCATCGGCACGAAATCCGAGCTTAAAGAGAATAAAATTATCGAAACAGGATTCCTGCGCAAGACCAAACTTATGAAAGGCGATTTCGATCATTCGTTCTTCACCACAGCTGACAAGCGCACGCTCACAACTATCGACCTCAACTCAGACAAGGCCGAAGTGCTCACCAACCAGCCGGCAGGCTCTTACGTCATTACCGAGGCCAACGGCCACAAAGTGCTTCGAATTACCAACCCGGCAGCATTCTGGAGCCTTTCGAACTACCTTGTTATAAAAATCGATTGATTAGTCAAACCGAATATCGCACATACGCCTCGCCGTTTATGTATCGGCGAGGCGATTTTTTAGTATGACGGGCATGTCAAACATCTGTGGTGAAAGTCCACGCGGGGCGTAGTTGCCGACGAACCCCAGAGCGACTTGCAAGTTTCGAGAGGAGACTCTCGGGAGAGAAGAAGCAATAGCGAAATCGTGGCCTGACGAACAGAAACATGGTACCAAGGCGTATCAAGCGGACAAGCTGGCTAAAGACAGCAAAGTTCCCAAAGGCAATCGTAACCTTGATGCGTAAACCATGCAGGTAAACGAGGAAAGATGTATGGCTTATCCCGCGAGGCCTCGGTAGTCCGCAAGGATAGTAACAACGAATGCCGAGGAGTCAGCAGAGGCCGAAGTAGCCGATTACGAGGAGGTCAAGGCGAAGGGCCGAATGATTTGTAACGTTAATCGAAAATGTATGTTCCGATAGAG